>ULMJ01031384.1_pt1 | contig 35759 bp, 26 predicted proteins | sample 1951641 | NCBI WGS metagenome assembly ULMJ01 (sample SAMEA4835550, study PRJEB28245) | human gut metagenome | biome: gut microbiome; material: fecal sample | place: Denmark | collected 2008 | reverse complement strand
TTTTCAATTTTTAATTCTCAATTTTCAATTTATCAAAGGTCTTTCAGCAACACATGGCTTGCACTCCTGTAGTACTCTTCCCGTGCTTTCGTCAGCACGTTCCATTGCTCGCTGAATTCTTTATCCTTATCGATTTTGAAATCTTCCGAACCATGTGTATCCAGCCTGTCCAGTAGGAGGGCGACGTTCATCTTATTGATATCCATGGAGGGCTGATAGCCTATGTCGTCATTGTCTTCATCCACAACCTCATGCAGCAGGTTGATCTCCTGTAGTTCGTACAAAGTCTGGTGTGTCAGACGGATAGGTATCTGGCATTCTTCGGATATTTCTTCGGCTGTATATGGTTTAGTGTCTTCTTCAAATCTCTTGGCGATGAGGGACATGATGAGGATGGAAACAAAATCCCGAAATCTCCGGCTAATGTTCTTTGTATCTTTGTCGAAACTGAAATTTCGTATGTTCTGTCCTGCATACGTCAGTTCTGCACCGAACAAGCAGATTGTCCATGAGATTTGCAGCCATAGCAAGAACAGAGGAAGGGCGGCGAAGCTACCATAAATGGCATTGTAGCGTGATACCCACAACTGACCGCTGATATACAAGAACTGGAATGCCTGATGAGCCGTTCCTGCAAGGACGCCCGAAATGAGTGCATGCTTGAACTTTACTTTTGTATTCGGCATATAGATATACAGCCCTGTGAACATGAACCATGTCAGCGCAAAAGGGATAAGACGGATAAGGAATTTCAAGATAGGAGCAAGTAGTACGAAGTCCTCAATGTATTTCAACGTCGTACTCATGAAGATGGAAAGACCACCCGAAATCACAATCAGGATAGGCATCAGCAGAAACATGGAGAAGTAGTCTGTGATTTTGCGGTACATGCTTCGAGCCTTTTTCACTTGCCAGATGCGGTTGAAGGTGATTTCGATGTTGCTGATCAGATTGATAACCGTCCATAACAACATAATCAGACCCACCCCGATGAATATACCGCTCTTGGTTTCGGAAAGATAGGAGTCTACGAACTGGAGGATGATTTCTGTCGTTTGATTATGTCCTCCGAATCCCATTCTCACCTGATTCTCCATCAGATTGGAGAAACCGAAACCACGTGCTATGGCGAACAGGATGGCAAGTATAGGTACTATGGCAAGCAGGGTACTGTAGGTCAGTGCGGAAGCTTTGTTTACCAGCCTGTCCTTAGTGAAGCGGTTGATGCACAGGTAGATGGTTTTGATTATATTGTAGAGGGAGAAAGTTGTCTTAGTGACTTCATCCTCCGTAATACGCCAAATGTCGTATGTCAGAAACTTCCAGAGAGCAGTAATACGTTTGTTCATACTAAATTGAGAATTGAGAATTGAAAATTGAAAAATAGCTATAAGGATAACAGCACTTTTATTTCTTGGTTTTCAATTTTCAATTTTTAATTAAAAAAAAGCAGTCAGTCTGTAAGCCGGGTTCTGTATCTTCTTAAATCGAATATTGAAGATTAACAAACATCCTGCGGATATTTTTTAATTTTCAATTTTTAATTCTCAATTTATGAAGTGTCTGTCATTTATCTGAGCCGTATGTCACCATACAAGCTTTAGCGGTCTACCCTCCGACATGGAGCGAGCAGCTCTCATAGCGTCGGTTTACATGACCTTACAACTCCCAAGACGCACAGCTCTTGTGTCGCCACAAGACTGGTAGGCTCTTACCCCACCTTCTCACCCTTACCGACATCCGGAAGACGTCGGCGGTTGTTTTCTTCTACGTTACTCTACCCTCGCGGACAGCTTTCTGTTAGGAAGTGGGATGCTCTGTGTTGCCCGGACTTTCCTCGTGCGCCGAAGCGCAAGCGACAGACCGACCAACTGCTTTTGTCCTGCAAAGATAGTGTAAACTGAGGGGACAATGAAATGATTCATTCATTTTTTGTGCGAGTTATGATTCTTTTCACCACACTCGCTCCATATCTGCTCCATATCTGCTCCGTACCAAGTCCGTATCTACTCCGTGCCATCTCCGTATCATCTCCGTATCCTATGACACGGACTTTCTACGGAGCAGGTACGGAGTAGATACGGACTTGGTACGGAGTAGACAGGCTTCATTCTAAAACTAATTCTTAATATTCTTGAAAAAGTATATTCAAAATAGAAATTATTTCTAACTTTGCTACACTTAATAACCCCCAAATTATTTTAGCTAATGAAGAAACTTATTCCTATCGTGTCCCTGTTCTTTTTTACTTCTCTTTGCTCGGTGGCTTCGGAAGTCGGAGACAGGGCTATTCCTGCCGATGTAACGCAATTGTCTGACAGTTTGAAACGTCAGTATGCACCGGATAAACGGGTGGCACTCTTTGACGTCGACTATTCCTTTTCCGGTAAAAATGTGATGTTGCGTGGTGTGACTACCTCGGCTGCAGCAAAGGCTGCATTGCTGGACGGATTGTTGAAAGCAAATTATAAAGTGATGGATTGCCTGCAAGTGTTGCCGGATGAGGCTGTCTTGGAGGGAAAAACTTACGGCATTATAAACGTATCGGTATCCAACCTTCGGGTAGACCCGGATTTCTCGTCAGAGATGATGACGCAGGGATTGATGGGGATGCCTGTCCGTGTGTTGCAGCGTGACGGCTGGTATCGTATCCAGACGCCGGATAATTACATTGCATGGGTGCACCGCGTAGGCGTTCATCCGGTGACGAAAGAAGAACTTCATGCTTGGAACGCCGCAGAAAAAATAGTGGTGACATCTCATTACGGCTTTGTTTACTCCGAGCCGAATCAGTCTTCACAGACCATTTCAGATGTCACCGCAGGTAATCGCCTGAAATGGGAGGGGACGAAAGGTGCTTTTTATAAAGTGACTTATCCTGACGGGAGAACCGGATATATCTCTAAATCCATCTCCATGCCGGAGAAGAAGTGGCGTGCTGCTTTGAAGCAGGATGCTGCCAGCATCATCCACACCGCGCATACATTGATGGGTATTCCGTATCTTTGGGCAGGGACTTCCTCCAAGGGAGTGGATTGTAGTGGTTTCATGCGTACCATTCTCTTCATGCATGACATTATTATTCCCCGCGATGCTTCGCAGCAAGCATATGTAGGCGAGCACATTGATATTGCTCCTGATTTCAGTAACCTGCAACCCGGCGATTTGATATTCTTTGGTCGTAAAGCTACGGCGGACCGCAAAGAACGGGTGGTGCATGTGGGAATGTATATCGGCAACAAACGTTTCATTCACTCGCAAGGTGATGTGCATGTCAGCAGTTTTGATGCTGCCGACGAGCTTTTCGATGAATACAACCTCGGACGTTTGCTGTTTGCTACACGCGTGTTGCCTTATATAAATAAGGAGGCACCTCTTAACACTACGGCTACCAATCCTTATTATGAATAATACAGTTACGAGCTACAAGCTACAGGCTACAAGTGCTTTGCAGCGTGGATAGCATTGCTACTCGTAGCTTGTAGCTTCGTAGCTCGTAGCTTAAAAAACAAATATTATGCAAAACAGAAGAGATTTCCTGAAAACAGCCGCCTTTGCCGCACTGGGTTCCGGTATGGTAATTAATAATGTGTTTGCAGGGGAAAGTACCCCGGCACCGTTCAATATCAATAAAAGTGGCGCGAATGCCCGGATGAAATTGCGCTTCTTTCCCTATGAGTTGAAGTTGCGCCATGTATTTACCGTAGCTACCTATTCACGCACCACCACTCCTGATGTGCAGGTGGAGATTGAATATGACGGTATTACCGGTTATGGAGAGGCTTCCATGCCGCCTTATCTGCAGAAAGAGTTGGGGACAATGGAAAGTGTAATGGCTTTCCTGAAGAAAGTGCAGGATGTCATCGGTCAGTTTCCAGACCCCTTCCAGTTGGAAGACATACTGGCGTATGTAGATAAACTCTCACCGGGAGATGCTGCGGCTAAAGCGGCTGTCGACATAGCTTTGCACGACCTTGTAGGCAAATTGCTGCAAGCTCCATGGTACAGGATATGGGGACTGGATAAGGAGAAGGCTCCTTCCACTACTTTCACCATTGGTATAGACACTCCGGACGTGGTGCGTGAAAAGACAAGAGAATGTGCCGAGCAGTTCAATATCCTCAAAGTGAAACTGGGCCGCGATAATGACAAGGAGATGATTGAAACCATTCGTTCTGTAACTGCCCTTCCCATTGCTGTGGATGCTAACCAGGGCTGGACGGATAAACATTATGCTCTCGACATGATAAATTGGCTGAAAGAAAAAGATATTGTTATGATTGAACAGCCAATGCCCAAAAAACAATTGGATGACATTGCCTGGGTGACGCAGCAAAGTCCGTTGCCCATCTTTGCCGACGAGTCGTTGCAGCGCCTGAGTGATGTGGCTGGTTTGAAAGGTGCATTCCATGGCATCAATATCAAATTGATGAAGTGCACCGGTATGCGCGAAGGCTGGAAGATGGTGACACTGGCACGTGCGCTGGGTATGAAAGTGATGGTGGGGTGTATGACGGAAACATCTTGTGCCTGTTCTGCGGCTGCCCAATTCTCTCCGGCGGTTGATTTTGCCGACTTAGATGGCAACCTGCTCATTGCTAACGACCGTTTTAAAGGAATGGAAGTGGTGAAGGGTAAGATTACGTTGCCTGATTTGCCGGGTATCGGAGTTGTGAAACTTTAAAAGAAGTATCTAAAATATTCTTATTATGAAAAAAGTATTGTATGCTGCCGCCTTGTTCTTCCTGTTTGCCGCTTGCACCCCAAAGCCGGACACCAAGCCCTACACTTGGGAAGACGACCTGCATCAACGCCTCCTTACTGATTTCTCTCGTTCGGAAGCTGAAGTGAAAGACTATATCCGCAAGTACATCCCCGACGTGACCGATGAACAAATGCGTCAGTGGGAAGCCTCCAAAGCATTGGAGTGCATGACCCTGGATGGCGAGAAGCGCTATTTCCGTAATGCCGCTCCTAATCTGTTCCGTGTTGATTCTGCCTGCTATAAAATAAAAGCAGCTAAGGATGGTGTCTCCTTTAGTGGGAGCGAAAAAGTGAATATGGAGCATCTGCCCGAGGTCATTGCAAGCGTAAAGAAGGAAGGCACCTCTATTGTTACCCCCAAACGGATGCGCGTCACTTACACCCTCACGGTAGACAGTAATGCTGTTCCTGCAGGAGAACTTATCCGTTGCTGGCTTCCTTATCCACGTCAGGACCAGCCACGTCAGCAGGATGTGAAGTTTATCTCTGCCAGTGAACCTGACTATATCTTTTCTCCGGAAGAATGCCTCCACAGCACTCTTTATATGGAGAAGCGTGCCGTAAAAGATGAGCCGACTGTATTTTCCGAGAGTTTCGAGTATACTTCCAACGCCGAATGGCACAATCTGAAACCGGAAGACATCCAACCATATGACACGGCTTCCTCTATATATAAAGAATATACCGCCGAACGTGAGAAACATATCATCTTCTCATCGCGTATGCGCGAACTTGCTGCCAAATTGACAGCAGGTGAAACCAATCCGTTGCTGAAAGCCAAACGCATCTTTCGTTGGGTAAACGATAATTTCCCTTGGGCTTCGGTACGCGAGTATTCCACTATAGAGAATATCCCTGAATACGTATTGGATAATCATAAGGGAGATTGCGGCCAGGTTAGCCTGCTGTTCATCACTCTTTGCCGCATCAGTGGCATCCCTGCCCATTTTCAGAGCGGTTTTATGATGCATCCCAAAGCATGGAACCTGCACGACTGGGCGGAAATCTACTTTGAAGGCATCGGTTGGGTGCCTGTAGACCAGTCATTTGGTGTTCCTACCTTTGCCCGCAATGCGGACGAAGAATATTTCTTTCTGGGCGGCATCGACTCCTGGCGCATGATTGTGAACAGCGACTATGGCATGCCATTAGTCCCCGAAAAGAAGTATCCCCGCAGTGAAACCGTAGATTTCCAGCGTGGCGAAGTGGAATGGGAGGGAGGTAACCTGTATTTTCCGCAATGGGATTATCATATGGATATAGAATATCTTGATAATTAAGTAAATACCTGCCTCATAAAAACAGATGGTCTGTTGAGGGTAAACAGATGGTGCGTTTGGGTTAAACAGACCATCCGTTTGTCCCTAACAGACCATCTGTTTTATACAGATAGACGGTCTATTTCTTTTTAACGTCTATCTGCCTTATTTTCACGTCAGTAAACGTGCATAAATGTAAAATTGTCAGCCCCTGCCGTTAACCGCTGTTAAGCCCCAAAAGTTCACTGTTAAAAGAGAACAAAAAAGAGTGACAAGCGGAATAACTGAACGATTTTTGTCGTTATTTTAACGTCGAAATGTTAAACGAAACTTGAATATTAACAATTAAAACAATAGAAGATTAATATGAAACAGACAACAAAAAACATTCTTGGGGTTGCAGCTATCGTACTTCTCAGTTCAGGAGTAGCAGGTTTAACCACCTATAAGATGCTGCAAAATAAAGTTCCTGCCAATAGTACCAGTGCGTTCAGTGAAATGTTTGAGCAAAATCCTGATGTACGTTTGGCCGCTTATAATGCTGTTGATGCACAACCGGTAGACTTGACGCAAGCAGCAGAAAGTTCAGTTCATGCTGTAGTACATATCCGTTCTACTCAAGCTTCCAAAGTTCAGGAAGTGGAGGTGAGAGATCCGTTCTCTGATTTCTTCGGTGAATTCTTTGGTGGTCGGGGCGGTACGCAGAGACGCCAGATGCAGACTCCTGAGCGCACTGGTTTCGGTTCCGGTGTCCTGATCTCTAAAGATGGATATATCGTAACGAACAATCACGTAATTGCCGGCGCGGATGAAATCAGTGTTACGTTGAATGACAACCGCCAGTTCAAAGGACGCATCATCGGTACGGATGAGAACACCGACTTAGCTCTGATTAAAATAGAAGGTGATGATTTCCCGACTATTCCGGTGGGTGACTCTGATGCACTGAAAGTGGGCGAATGGGTGCTTGCAGTAGGTAACCCTTTCAATCTGACTTCTACCGTAACTGCAGGTATTGTCAGTGCCAAAGCTCGTTCTTTAGGTATGGCTAAAGAAAGTATTGAATCGTATATTCAGACTGATGCTGCCATCAACCAGGGTAATAGTGGCGGTGCATTGGTAAATGCACGTGGCGAGTTGATTGGTATTAATGCCGCTCTTTTCTCTCCGACAGGATCGAACACCGGTTATGGATTTGCTATCCCTACCAGTATCATGAAGAAAGTGGTTTCTGACTTGAAGCAATTCGGTGCTGTGCAACGTGTGAAACTGGGTGTTGCTGTAACTCCTCTTGTTGAAGAACCTGGTGATACTCAGCGAGTAGTGGATGAGAAAGGCAAGAAATTGAGTGAAATGAAGAAAGAAGCTCGTGAGAAATCCGGTGCGGTTGATGGACTTTTGGTTGGCGAAATCGTTGAAGGTAGTTCAGCAGCAGGTGCTGATATTAAGGTGGATGATGTTCTTATTGGTATAGACGACAAGCCTATTCATAAGTTTGCTGATTTGCAGGAAGCTTTGGCAAAACATCGTCCGGGTGATAAAGTGAAGGTGAAACTGATACGTGATAAGAAAGAAAAGACTGTAGAAGTTACGTTGAAGAATGAACAAGGTACTACGAAGGTAGTGAAGAATGCCGATATGGATATTCTTGGTGCAGCTTTCCGTCCTATACCCGATGAATTGAAGAAACAGCTTAATCTGAGCTATGGACTCGAAGTTACAGGCGTTAGCAATGGTAAGATGGCAGAAGGTGGTGTTCGCAAAGGCTTCATCATTCTGAAAGTGAACAATGTGCCGATGAAGACTGTGGAAGATTTGGAGAAGGTGATGAAAGAAGCTAGCAAGACTCAGGAACAAGTACTGTTCATCACAGGTGTATTCCCTTCCGGAAAACGTGGTAGCTATGCAGTAAGTGTTGCTCAGGAATAAAAAAACGAATGATAAAGGATAATTTAAGGTAAGAAGATTGTAATATTAGCTAACAAAGAAGAAAATGGGTGTCGGCAACTAACTTGTCGGCACTCTTTTTTGTTTATATAGTATAGTGAATAAGATAAAAAAGTTAAGGCAAGTTAGCTTGTAACTAAATAAAATGTCGTAACTTTGCAACCCAAATCTGTTTTAGAAGAATGAGACAACTTAAGATTACAAAAAGTATCACTAACAGAGAGAGCGCTTCTCTTGACAAGTATCTGCAGGAAATCGGTCGCGAAGACCTCATAACTGTCGAAGAGGAAGTAGAGCTCGCTCAACGCATCCGTAAGGGTGACCGTATCGCGCTGGAGAAGTTGACACGTGCCAATCTGCGTTTCGTTGTATCTGTAGCCAAGCAGTACCAGAACCAAGGTTTGAGTTTGCCCGACTTGATTAACGAGGGTAATTTAGGACTGATCAAGGCTGCCGAAAAGTTCGATGAAACACGTGGTTTCAAGTTCATCAGTTATGCCGTATGGTGGATACGTCAGTCCATTTTGCAGGCTTTGGCAGAACAGTCGCGCATTGTGCGTCTTCCGTTGAACCAGGTAGGCTCGCTGAATAAAATCAGCAAAGCATTCTCCAAGTTCGAACAGGAAAACGAACGTCGTCCGTCTCCCGAAGAATTGGCAGATGAACTGGAAATCCCTGTTGACAAAATCTCTGATACGTTGAAGGTATCCGGACGCCACATTTCGGTGGACGCACCTTTCGTAGAAGGAGAAGACAACAGCTTGCTGGATGTGTTGGTAAACGACGACTCTCCTATGGCGGATCGCTCTTTGGTGAACGAGTCTCTTGCGAGGGAAATTGATAGAGCACTTTCTACGTTAACCGATAGGGAAAAAGAAATCATACAGATGTTTTTCGGTATCGGACAACAAGAAATGACATTAGAAGAAATCGGCGACAAATTCGGCTTGACCCGTGAACGTGTGCGTCAGATTAAAGAAAAAGCAATTAGAAGATTAAGACAAAGTAATCGTAGTAAATTGCTCAAGTCTTATTTGGGATAATAAGAAATATCAATTTCCGACAAATAGAAAGAATTAAAAACCGGTAGGTCATGCTTTGACCGCCGGTTTTTTTTGTTATCTTTGCCGCAATTTAATGCGCAAATATTATATTATTATGAAATACGTTCGTATACTTTTTGCCGTAGCTTTGGTTTTCATGGTATGCTCGGCATTCTCATTCAAAAAAGGAAAAGGGGATAAGGAAAAGGCTGTGTATGCATTTGGCGTTGCTGCCTCTTTCAATGATACAGTGGTGTACTTTACCGATATTCAAGCATTGGACAGTGTGAAGCTGGACAAGAATGGTTTCCTGCCGAAGCGTGATATATACACGTATCAGTTGAAGAACTATCTGGAATATGATTTGAGGTGTCTGGATTATACTTGCATGATTTATTTCTCTGAGAGTAAGAAAAAGTTGGAGAAGGAAGCTGCGAAAGTAAAATCTAAATATAAGAAAAACAAAACAATAGTGTTGATGCCTGTCGACCCTGAAGCATTCCGCTTCAAGAAGCCGGAAGAATAACTTGTCTTTACTGCCTTAGTGAAATAAGGCTTTTATCAATTATCACTTAAGCTCATGAGGACTAAACTTTATTTTCTTCTATGGATTTGTTTCTCAGTATTATTTGTTTCCTGTGGTGACAACGATGGGGAACCGGATGTTATTGCTATAACAGGTATAGAGTTGAACCGGAGTGAGCTTTCATTGAAAGAGGGTAAAAGTGAGACTCTGATAGCTACTATTACGCCGGATAATGCTACAAATAAAAAAGTCACCTGGAAATCGAGTGATACGAGTGTAGCTACGGTTGATGTGAATGGCAAGGTAACTGCTTTGAAGTCGGGAAGGGTAACTATAACTGTTATTACGGAAGATGGTGCGAAGTATGATGTTTGCATTGTGACTTGCGGCGATGGGGTTGTAGAACCTGAGGTTCCTGTAACAGGCGTTGAACTAAATGAGAAGGAGCTTTCGCTAGTAGAAGGAGAAAGCGAAACTTTAGAGGCGATTATCACCCCAGAAGATGCAACTAATAAAAAAGTTACTTGGAGCTCGAATAATGAGAGCATAGCAATGGTTGGTGCTGATGGTAAAGTTACAGCTTTGCGGGCAGGAGAAGCAACTATAATCGCAGTTACAGAAGATGCTGCAAAAAGTGTGTCTTGCAAGGTGACTGTTGAATCGGGAATGCCTCTTAATGGAAGTCGTACCGTGCTGGTATACCTCGCAGCGGATAACTCTCTCTCTAGTCTTGCTTCGCAGGATTTGGCAGAAATGAAAGTAGGTATGGCAGAGGTTGAGGATAGTAATGTGCATGTGTTAGTTTATATAGATGTGCGGGGTAAGTCATCTCCTCGTCTGCTTGAACTGAAAAATGAAAATGGGAAAGTAGTGGAGACAGTGGTAAAAACTTACGAAAAACGCAATTCTGTCGGTGTGGCTGAAACTCAGGAAGTATTTGCGGATGTCTTTTCAAATTCAAAATATAAGGCTGATAGTTATGGTTTGGTTTACTGGTCACATGGTGACGGATGGCTTCCTTATCCGCTACGTGCCGATACCCGCTGGGTAGGGCAGGATACAGAGGGGGATACTACTGATAATCGAATGAACATTTCGGAGTTTGCCGAAATATTGAAGACTGCTCCTCGTTTTGATTTTATCTTGTTTGATGCTTGCTTTATGCAGTCTGTAGAGGTTGCTTATGAACTGCGTGATTACACAGACTACTGCATTGGTTCTCCAACTGAAATTCCTGGACCCGGTGCCTCGTATGATGAGGTCATACCTGCTATGTTCTCCGCAGAAGATGCGGCAGTAAATATAGCCAGAGCTTATTATGAACCTTATGCTGCTAAATATGATAGTGGTAACGGTATTACGAATAATAATTGGACGGGTGGGGTTTCTGTGTGTGCATTGAAAACTGATCAGTTGGGTGATCTGGCAAAAATAACGAAGCAAATCTTGCCTGAAGCAGCCGATAAGGCACAACTTCGCTCATCTGTCTTTGACTATGACAAACGTGGAGGTTCCGGCGGGTATCAAGACGGTCATGTAGGCTACTATGATTTGTTAGGTATGATGCGTCTAATTGCTGATGATAGTGCTTATGCAACATGGAAGCGTGCTTTTGATGCTACTGTAGCGTATTGGAATACTACCCCTATGAATTATTCTTCTTATGTTGCGATGTTCTCTATGGAAAATACCAATGGTGTATCTTGCTATATCCCTACCTCCTCTAATAATCTTGCAGATAAAGCTTACCGCTCTACCGAATGGTATACAGTTGCCGGTTTCAGTGAGCTTAACTGGTAATTCCTTTTCTCTTATACTCCTAAATGAGTGCTAACAGATACTGCTAATCTGTATATTATGATAATTTCCTTTGGAAAATATTAGTAATCGGAAAACAATTTCTAACTTTGTATTGTTCTTAATCTAAAAAGAGAATAAATATGAAGTATGTGATTGTTGGGGGAGTTGCCGGAGGAGCTACGGCTGCTGCCCGTCTGAGGAGAATTGATGAGATGTCTGATATCCTTTTACTGGAGAAAGGCAAGTATATATCGTATGCCAATTGCGGTTTACCTTATTATATAGGTGGCGTCATTGCTGAGCGTGAGAAATTGTTGGTGCAGACACCGGCTTCTTTCAGTCAGCGTTTCCGAGTAGATGTGCGTGTGGAAAATGAAGTGATTGCCATTCATCCGCAGAATAAGACAATTATCATTCGTACAACCGATGGACGCGAATATGAAGAAGCTTACGATAAACTTTTACTGTCACCGGGAGCCACACCCGTGCGCCCCCCATTAGAAGGTATCGATTCCGAAGGGATTTTCACTCTCCGCAATGTCGAAGATACCGATCATATAAAATCCTATCTCACAGAACATGCTGTGAAACGTGCGGTTGTAGTTGGTGCAGGCTTTATCGGTCTGGAAATGGCGGAAAATCTACGCCATGCCGGAGTTGCTGTGTCAGTGGTGGAGATGGGTAATCAGGTGATGGCACCCATTGACTTTTCCATGGCGGCTCCTGTTCATCAGCATTTGATACAGAAAGGCGTCTCTCTCTATCTGGAAGAAGGCGTTACTCATTTTCAGCGTACAGAGCAAGGTATCACTGTCTTTCTGAAAAGTGGAAAGACGATTCCTGCAGATATGGTGTTACTCTCTATCGGAGTACGTCCGGCAACAGCATTGGCGAAACAAGCCGGATTGAAAATAGGAGAGGCGGGCGGTATCTGGGTAGATGAATATCTGGAAACTTCCGAAAAAGATATTTATGCCGTAGGTGATGCTATCGAATATCCGCATCCCCTGACCGGTAAATCGTGGCTGAATTATCTGGCGAACCCTGCTAATCGTCAGGGACGTATTGTAGCTGATAATATGGTATTTGGCAATACCGTTTCTTATGAAGGTGCCATTGGCACTTCTATTGCTAAGGTATTTGATATGACAGTTGCTTCTACGGGACTTGCTGCCAAACGCCTGAAACAATGGAATATGGAATACCAAAGTTCCGTTACGCATTCCGCTTCCCATGCAGGATACTATCCGGATGCCCTTCCCCTGACTTTGAAATTGACTTTTCATCCTACTACAGGAAAGTTGTATGGTGCGCAGTGCATTGGCTATGAGGGGGTGGATAAACGCATCGATCAGATTGCCGGGCTTATCAAACAGGGTGGAACGGTTTACGATCTGATGGAAACAGAGCATACTTATGCACCTCCGTTCTCTTCTGCCAAAGACCCTATTGCCATTGCCGGATATGTGGCTTCCAATATTATAAGCGGTGCAATGCCTGTCATTACCTGGCGCGAGCTGGTCGAACAAAAGAATGAAGTGATGCTGGTGGATACCCGTACGGCAGAAGAATATTCTTTCGGCACGATTCCGGGAGCGGTAAATATCCCTTTGGATGATATGCGAAGTCGGATTGCGGAAATTCCCACTGATAAGCCGGTAGTCTTGTTTTGTGCTGTCGGATTGCGTGGATACCTTGCACAACGTATCCTGATGGGGCGTGGTTACAAAAATGTGCGTAATCTATCCGGAGGATATAAGCTTTATTCAGCTGCTGTTGCTCCGGTTCCTGTTCCTGCGGAAATCAGTTCGCAGAGTACTCCTGCCGTACAACCGACTGTTGCATCACAACCTAATCCTGCTTCTGTGGTTTCTGCACCTGCTAAGGAGACTTTGAAGATAAATGCTTGCGGTCTGCAATGCCCCGGCCCCATCATGCAGGTTAAGAAAGCGATGGATACCCTTGCGCCGGGCGAACGAGTGGAGATTGTGGCTACAGATGCCGGTTTTGCGCGGGATGCTTCCGCCTGGTGTGATACAACAGGCAATCAACTGATTGATATTTATGAAGAAAAAGGACGTCATACGGTGGTGATAGAGAAAGGCGACCCGGCAGCAGTTTGTCCGTCAACAGGAAGTGTAACTTCGGGCAGAGGAAAGACATTTATTCTGTTTAGTGATGATTTAGACAAAGCTTTAGCTACCTTTGTACTGGCAAATGGCGCTGCGGCGACTGGTCAGAAGGTTACGGTCTTCTTTACTTTCTGGGGGCTGAATGTTTTGAAGAAAGTACAGAAACCGAAAGTACAGAAAGATATTTTCGGCAAGATGTTTGGCATGATGCTTCCTTCCAGTTCGTTGAGGTTGAAGTTGTCTCAAATGAATATGTTTGGCATGGGCAGTAAGATGATGCGCTTCCTGATGAAGCGGAAAGGTGTGGATTCTTTGGAATCACTTCGTGCTCAGGCCCTTGCCCAGGGAGTGGAATTTATAGCCTGTCAGATGTCTATGGATATGATGGGTATAAGCCGGGAAGAGCTGCTGGATGAGGTAACTATCGGTGGTGTTGCCACTTATATGGAGCGGGCTGATAAAGCGAATGTCAGCCTTTTCATATAGTTATTTGTTTTATTAGGTGAATAAGAAATAGAATGATATGAAAGACTTGTGTAAGATACGTGATATCTATCGGGCAATAGCCGAGTTTGAAACCCAGTTTATGCTGCAATATAACCTCTCTTTAAATGAGGGAATGTTGCTCTGTGCTCTTCTGGATCATCCCCGTCTGGCTTCCGGAGAGATAGCGGAAGCTTTGGGGCTTACCCACTCCAATACTTCCAAGTTGATACGATCTGTAGAGGAAAAGAAATTGATTGCCCGCATTGTTGGCAAGGTAGATAAGCGTCAGATGCATTTTTCTTTAACGAGTGAAGGTAAGGATCAGATAGATGCGATTAAGAATACCACCCACGAAATGCCTGTAATATTGCAGCAAGTCATATCTATGTTGGAGGATGCGGAATCCTCAGTGCAGATATTTCCTTCTTCACCATCAAAATAATTGAAAGTTTTTGTGGATTTTGCTTAAGATTGCTTTATTTTGCAGCTAACAATTAAGCAATATAGCAATCGGAGATGCAAAAACTATTATCCTTGCCGCCTAATCTTGTGTCGGCATTCTATGAACTGGAAAATTTAAACCGTACAGAGTGGTTCTGTACATCTGATCCTGTGGGTATGAAACTGGGGTCGGGTGGGGGAACCACTTGGCTTTTACGGGAATGGTATAGAAACCAAAAGACAGAACATTCAACAGAAAAACGTATTTTGCTGCATGCAGGCGGACAAAGTCGTCGTCTGCCGGGATATGCTCCTTCGGGCAAGATACTGACTCCGATACCTGTATTCCGTTGGGCACGCGGACAGAAGCTGGGGCAGAATCTGTTATCCCTTCAACTTCCGCTCTATGAAAAAATCATGGAACGGACACCGGAAAATTTACGTACGCTGATAGCCAGTGGTGATGTGTATATACGTGCGGAGAAACCTTTGCAGGAAATACCGGATGCAGATGTGGTATGCTACGGACTGTGGGTGGACCCGGTGCTGGCTACCCACCATGGCGTATTTGTCTCTGATAGAAAACATCCGGAGGCGTTGGACTTTATGCTCCAGAAACCGTCATTGCAAGAACTGGAAAATCTTTCCAAGACCCATCTCTTCCTGATGGATATAGGTATCTGGCTGCTAAGTGACCGGGCGGTGGAATTGTTAATGAAACGTTCGCAAAAAGAAGAAGGTGCCTCAGACAAAAACATTCCGTATTCGGACTTGAAGTACTATGATTTATATTCGGACTTCGGTTTATCTTTGGGAAACCATCCGCGCATCAGTGACGAGGAACTAAATAAACTTTCTGTCGCCATATTACCGTTGCCGGGTGGCGAATTTTATCATTACGGAACGAGCCGTGAATTGCTTTCTTCGACCGTTACATTGCAGAATAAAGTGTATGACCAGCGTCAGATTATGCATCGCAAAGTGAAGCCGAATCCTGCAATATTTGTGCAAAATGCAGAAGTTCGTGTATCCCTTTCCTCTAGGAATGATAATCTCTGGATTGAAAATAGCTTTGTTGGAGCATCGTGGACTGTCGGTTCCCGGCAAATTATCACCGGGATACCGGAAAACAACTGGACACTAAGCCTTCCTGATGGAATCTGCGTAGATGTTGTGCCTCTTGGAAAAGAAAGTTGGGCGGTTCGTCCGTATGGCTTTGACGATGTGTTCAAAGGAGATATCCGGGATGAAAAGACCTTGTTTCTGGGGCTGTCTTTTCCAACTTGGCTGGCAGAGCGCGGACTGACTGCGGACGATGTAACCGGAAGGAAAGATGACTTGCAGGCAGCAGGGATTTTTCCGGTAATAGCAGATGTCGAACAGATGGGAAAGGTGCTCCGTTGGATGGTTTCGGAACCGGATTTGGCAGAAGGCAGGGAAATCTGGCTGAACAGTCAGCGATTATCTGCCGATGAAATTTCAGCGCAAGCTGATTTGCGCCGTTTATATGCACAAAGAAAGAGTTTCCGGAAAGATAATTGGGAGTTATTGGCGCGTAATTATGAGAAGAGTGTGTTCTATCAGTTGGACTTAGCTGATGTTGCAGAAGATTTTCATCATCTGGAATTGAAGAAGCCGGATGTGTTGCCAGCCGATGCTCCCCAGATGCAACGTATTCATAATCGTATGCTTCGGGCACAGATAGATAAGCTGAATGGAAGAGATTTTAAAAATGATGAAAGAGAGGCTTTCGGTCTGTTGCGTGAGGGGCTGATTGCAGATTTATATGAACGGAAAAGCCGTCCGCACCTGAATGTATATGGCGACCAGATTGTATGGGGACGTAGCCCTGTGCGCATAGATGCTGCCGGTGGCTGGACGGATACTCCGCCCTATTCTCTCTTTGCCGGAGGAAACGTGGTGAATTTGGCAATAGAACTGAATGGTCAGCCCCCTTTGCAGGTTTATGTGAAGCCTTGCAAGGACTTCCATATTGTATTGCGCTCCATCGATATGGGAGCAATGGAGGTAGTGAACAACTTTGAAGAATTGCAGGACTATTGCAAGATTGGTTCTCCTTTCTCTATTCCGAAGGCAGCATTGACGCTGGCAGGTTTTGGCCCGGCATTTTCGGAGGTGGCTTATCCTTCTTTGGAAAAGCAATTGCAGGCATTCGGCACAGGGATAGAGATTACTTTATTGTCCGCTATTCCCGCAGGTTCGGGTTTGGGAACCAGTTCGATACTGGCTTCTACCGTATTAGGCTCTTTGAGCGATTTTTGTGGTCTGACGTGGGACAAGAATGAAATATGCCGCCGCACCCTTGCTCTGGAACAGCTATTGACAACAGGTGGTGGTTGGCAAGACCAGTATGGAGGTGTGTTGCAAGGCATCAAACTATTACAGACGGAGCCGGGGTTTGTGCAGAATCCACTGATACGCTGGTTGCCCGAACATCTCTTCACGCACCCTGAATATCGCGATTGCCATTTACTGTACTATACCGGTATTACCCGTACAGCCAAAGGTATTCTGGCAGAAATTGTGCGTTCCATGTTCCTTAATTCATCTGTCCATCTAGGCATATTGGGAGATATGAAAGCGCATGCGTTGGATATGGCGGAAGCCATTCAGAGAAATGATTTTGAAACTTACGGTACACTGATTGGCAAAACCTGGATGCAGAACAAAGCATTGGACTGCGGAACAAATCCTCCGGCAGTGGAAGCGATTATCAATCGTATTAAAGATTATACGCTGGGTTATAAGCTTCCGGGTGCCGGTGGGGGCGGTTATCTGTATATGGTGGCGAAAGATCCGCAGGCAGCACTGCGTATCAGGGAGATATTGATGCAGAATGTGCCGAATCCGCGGGCGCGGTTTGTGGAAATGTCGCTTTCAGGGGCTGGATTCCAGGTGTCGAGGTCTTAAAATACTATTCGTGATGATAAGGCCCGCCGCTAAGTATATTCATAGCCCGATATAATTGTTCTACGAAAATAAGCCGCACCATCTGATGTGAAAAGGTCATTTTAGAAAGGGACATCTTCTCGTGCGCCGCCTGATATACTTTTTGTGAGAAACCATACGGTCCTCCGATAACGAATACAAGCCGTTTGTTCACGGTATTCATCTTGCGCTTCATATAGTCTGCAAACTCTATGGAGCGCATTTCTTTTCCTCCTTCGTCCAGCAATACGATAACGTCGCCCGGCTGGAATGCCTTACATATCAATTCCCCTTCTTTTTCTTTTTGAACTTCCATAGAGAGGCTCTTGGTATTCTTCAATTCCGGGATGACTTCCATATCGAATGACAGGTAGCGTTTGGTGCGCTGCACATAGTCATTAATGGCAGTGATAAAGTGTTGTTCTACGGTTCTTCCAACGACGAGTAGGGTTGTTTTCATGCGGCTTTAGTTATGATTCGTGCACAAAATTAGTACTTTTTTATTGTATTTTACAGTAAATGCTTACCTTTGCGTATCATTAATACTTGTGATTATGAAAAAGCGAGTAGTTTTGCTGTTGACCTGTCTCTTCGTGTGGATGTCTTCGCTCTCTGCGCAGGACGTGCCTGCAGGGGCGATTGTGGCTTTCAAGAAAGGAAACTCTCAGGAACTAAACAGGTATCTGGGTGATAAAGTGGATTTGATTATTCAAAATCGCTCGACGAATGCTAACAAGAAAACGGCGGAAGAAACTATGGCCGGTTTCTTTGACGCTAACAAAGTCAGCAGTTTTGACGTGAATCACCAGGGAAAGCGTGATGAGTCGAGTTTCATTATCGGTACTTTGGTGACTAAGAACGGAAACTTTCGGGTGAATTGTTTCTTTAGAAAGGTACAGAATAAATATGTCATACATCAAATAAGAATAGATAAGACGAATGAATAAGGAAGAAGAATTGATTGACAGGCTGATAGACCTCGCCTTTGCGGAAGACATAGGCGATGGTGACCATACCACCCTTTCGTGTATCCCCGCTACGGCAATGGGGAAATCCAAACTTTTGATAAAAGAGCCGGGCATCTTGGCCGGTATCGAAGTTGCCAAAGAAGTGTTCCGTCGTTTCGACCCTACTATGAAGGTAGAAGTCTTCATCAATGACGGGGCAGAAGTGAAACCGGGTGACGTGGCTATGGTGGTGGAAGGCAAAGTGCAGTCTCTGTTACAGACGGAGCGCCTGATGCTGAACATCATGCAGCGTATGAGTGGCATTGCCACTATGACACACAGATATGCCGAGAAACTGAAAGGTACGAATACGCGTGTGCTCGATACCCGTAAGACTACTCCAGGTATGCGTATTCTTGAGAAGATGGCTGTAAAGATTGGCGGTGGTGTGAACCATCGTATCGGACTGTTCGACATGATTTTGCTGAAAGATAATCATGTGGATTTTGCCGGAGGCATCGACAAGGCTATCAATCGCGCCAAGGAATATTGCAAGGAAAAAGGTAAAAACCTCAAGATAGAGATTGAAGTACGTAACTTCGACGAGTTGCAGCAGGTACTCGACCTCGGCGGTGTAGACCGAATCATGTTCGACAACTTCACGCCCGAAATGACAAAGAAAGCTGTGGATATGGTAGCAGGCCGTTACGAAACCGAGTCTTCCGGCGGCATAACGTTCGATACACTGCGCGATTATGCCGAATGTGGTGTGGACTTTATTTCTGTAGGTGCTCTGACCCATTCCGTGAAAGGACTGGATATGAGTTTTAAAGCATGTTGACAAAGGCGGAAAGCCGTATTTAGGAAATAGCAGGAAGCCTCTCATAAGTTTCAATCTTTATGGGAGGCTTTTTACTTCTGGTACATTTAAAAAGTATGGGAAAGATAGATTGGAATAAGGTTAAAACTACTATCAGGAATTGGAAGCCTGGCGAGTATATACGGCAAACTTCTATTGTGGTGATCGGTGTGCTGATAACCTTTGTTGGCAGTGAACTGGTTACCCGTTGTTCAGAGCAGAAAGATATTAAATCTACTATGCTGCTGATTAGGGATGAACTGAAAAGCAATCGGGATCAGTTTGAAGATGTTATGTCGGAATTTAATAAGGATAAACGTATTTCTACTCTCCTTATGGAACATGATATGAAGTTCCGGATGATACCCGAAGACTCGTTAAGGCAATTTGGTTTTGTTTTGGGGCATTTTCGTGTTTTCTCTTGTCGCCGGAATGCGATGGACTTGCTGAAAAATTCGATGTTGATGCAGAAGATATCAGATAAGGAATTTCTGTTGTCGTTAATTGAGGTTTACGAGACGTTGGAAAGTTTTAGGACCCTCATAACCGAATATTATGACATGAAGGGGCAGGCTGTTAACCCTTTCCATCTGTCACTCACCGACGAGCAGTTTAACTCGTTGTTGGAGGGCGGCTATGAAATGTGGGAAATATATCTTTCGGATAAAACGGTACGCAATTTTATGAGAACGCCTATGGAGTATTTCCATTCCAGATACAAAAAAAATGTGGAGCAAGAGATTGATAAGATGATCCAAGCTATTGAACAGAGATATGGAGCTAAATAAACGGTTATGGGAAATATAGATAAGATAAAGTCTGCGATTAAAGGCTGGAGGTGATAAATAATCTCCGTTCTTTAACTTCTTTTTAGAGATAACATTGCAGCATTCTACGGAAAGCTGCGTCTAACTAACAAATGACGCGAAGAGGCGTCCGTAAAAACGAGCACTGACATTGGAAAATGATATAGAACTGATAGAGGGCTGCCGGGCAGGGAAAGATTCTGCTCGTAAGGAACTGTACACTCTTTATGCCAAGCAGATGCTCGCGGTATGTTACCGCTATACGGGCGATGTGGATGCGGCGCATGACGTACTGCACGATGGGTTTATCAAAATCTTCACCCATTTCACTTTCCGGGGCGAATGTGCACTGGCAACGTGGGTGACAAGAGTAATGGTGACACAGGCAATAGATTATCTGCGAAGGCAGAAGCGCATCACCCAACTGGTGATAAACGAAGAACAATTGCCCGACCTGCCCGACGAAGCAAGTATAGCCGACAATGGCGACCGCCTCTCCGAAGAGCAATTAATGGCATTTGTAGCAGAATTGCCTGATGGATGCCGAACCGTTTTCAACTTGTATGTGTTTGAAGAGAAATCGCACAAGGAAATAGCGGAAATGCTTGGGATTAAGGTACATTCGTCCACCTCGCAGTTGCATCGCGCCAAGAATTTGTTAGCAAAAAGAATTAAAGAATATACAGAGTATGAAAGGAAATAATGAAATAACCGGTTTGTTCCGCAGTCGCCTCGCTGGTGCAGAGATGACAGTACGGGATGGCTTTTGGGAGGAACTGCAAAGCGACCTTTTGAAAGCCGGAGCCGATGCGACAGATGCTTCTGCAGTTGTTGCTTCCGGACAGGCTGCCAACTTATCCGGGCAAAAACAAAAGAGTTTCGTCCTTACTCCACGGTTCTACCGGGTGGCTGCGGCCGCTTCTGTAGTATTGATGCTGGGAGCTGCTTCTGCTGCATTCTGGTATTTCTCTCCGAAAGAAGAAATACAGGAAGCATTTACAAAGGTCGCTACCCTGACACCGGAAGGCAGCCTGAACGGAGACGTGGTGCAGGAGAAATTCCCTTCTATTCATGATGCCAACCCAACGGCACAGAAGCCCGGTCACAAATATCCGGGACAATCTTCATCTGCTACAGTGCTTGCTTCGAACGATGAAGAAGATGAATCCGTATCTGTCACTGTTTCCATTACGATTACACAGCGTGTATACGGCAATAATCACCAGCAGGGCGGAAATGGCATGTATGGGCAGAATGCTTCAACGCAGAATGGAAATGATTACCATGTAACGACTGATCCTGCAAATACGACTCCCAACACTAACTCCAACGTACGTTCCAAACGGAAAGGCGCTGCACTGGCAAGTGCGGATGCTGCCGGTAGAAAACATAATTGGGCTTTCAAAGCCGGAGTCGGTACATCATTACCAAAGGGTGATTTCGGAATGCCGTTCACTGCCAACCTGTCTGCAGAACGTCGTCTGAATAAACATTTCTCCCTTGAGGCAGGTTTGCAATACAATCGTCTGGATGCAGATCATACCATACATACATTGGCTGTTCCGGTGAAACTGAATGCAATGCTGGCAAGCAGTTCCAAAGTCGATTTCTATGCTACGTTGGGTGGTGCTGTCGAGAAGTGCATAGCCGGGGCAGGAGATAACGGCTTCGGTGCAGAACCCATACAACTTTCTGTTGCAGCCGGTCTGGGCGTCCGTTATAAACTTAACGACCGGATAGCCTTGTTTGCCGAACCTACGGTATCTCATCATTTCGATACGGATTCGCAGACAAAAACGCTGTATACCGAACGTCCCACGAACCTTAACCTGCTCTGCGGTGTTCGTATGACATATTAACCTTAATATAATATAACAATGAGAACTCTATCTCTAAATACTATACTCGCTGGCGGACGAATCAATATCCGCTCATATCGCGCTGCCTTGTTGGCGTTGCTCTTTTGTTTTTCTCTTTCTTTTGTGTCATGCACCGAAGAGACGCTGGATTATAATAATCCTGATGTGGATTTGTTTGTCAAGCAGTTGAAAGGAGGGAAGTATTCAGTAGAAAGTCCGGAAGGTTTGAACACTGTGCCCCGGTTTACCGTTAACGACATAGAAGGTTTGTTGAAGTATGTCGAAGATTTGACGGTCATTCCTTCTTTCCCGTTGGCACCGGTCTCTTACTCCGCAGGAGGTAAACTCCGCTTAGGCGAGTGCATCTTGTGGACAGTGGAAACCATCCGTCTGGGACAGAATGCCTCGATGGGCTGTAAGATGGTACATGCGGATGCAGAAAATTATGAGGGCATTTACTTTTTATCCGATGACGAAGTGCTGGATGCTGCTGCCCGTTACCGCCGCTGGTGGGAGAGCCGTAAATATCCCCGCACGATGTGGACCATAGACCCCTGTTACGATGAACCGCTTTGTGGAAGCGGATATATGTGGTGGTAAGAAAATAAATTAATGAGAAAATATTGCACTATAATCGGACTGCTTTTTGCAGTAGTCCTTCCCCTTTGCGCTCAGAACTGGACACCTCAGGACTCTCTGCGATTGCGCCGCCTGCTGGACGGAGAGGGGGAGATGAAGTTGAATCCGGAGGTACTGAAAGAGCTGGGAGTGGATCAGCCCATAGGTACACAACAGATGTCGACGGAAAAAAAATGGCTGGATTTCAACACAACACTACCCGAGATACCCAATACGCCGAAGAAGAAAGTTGTCCTTACCCTGCGCCCTTATACGGCAAATACAAAGTACAACTGGGATCCGGTGTATCAGAAGAAAATTAAAATAGATAAGAATACGTGGCGGGACGATCCTTTTTATGAGCTTACGGTACTTAAGATTTACTCTGACTGGGCAAAACGTCCTTTTGATAAAGGCATACGCAAAAGTGTAGCTGAGATAGAGGCAACCGGAATGCGTTACCGGGTTACGGAACGGGCGAATAATATGGCAGTAGGTAGTTGGCAGGGTGCCAGTGGCGGAGGTATAGGCGGATTAGATTTCATGGCGCCTTTTACAAAGGAATTCTGGAATGTCAAGGGGCGTAAGCGCCGGGCTCGCACGTTGGAAGTTTTGCGGGCATATGGAGACTCTGCCACAGTGCTGATAAAAGCTCCGGTCAAGGCAATTAGTAATTAAGGAAAAGATGTGTTTATTATAGGGATTATTGTTTAATCTTCATTTGTATTATTTGTGCACCCGGTTATGCGTATGTTGTATATTCGTATTTCCGGGTGCAGTTTTTATGACATATCGCCTTTTTTTCCGAACCTTTCGTCCTTTTTTCTTGTTTCTTCCTTAATAATGCCTAAACGAAGGAAACTATGAACAGAATTACTTCCCTTTTCGGAATAAAATATCCAATAATCCAAGGTGGTATGGTTTGGTGTAGTGGCTGGCGCCTGGCGTCGGCGGTGAGTAATGCGGGTGGACTGGGTTTGCTTGGAGCAGGTTCGATGCATCCTGAGACTTTATGCGAACATATCCGCAAATGTCGTGCCGCTACACATCATGCTTTTGGGGTTAATGTTCCGTTGATGTATCCGCAGATTGAAGAAATCATGCAGATAATAGTGGATGAGGGAGTCAATATAGTATTTACCTCTGCCGGAAGTCCTGCCAAATGGACCGGATGGCTGAAAGAAAGAGGTGTGACAGTGGTACATGTGGTCAGTTCTTCCCGCTTTGCGATGAAGGCCGAAGAGGCGGGTGTTGATGCTGTTGTGGCTGAGGGCTTTGAAGCCGGCGGACACAACGGAAGGGAAGAAACTACCACTTTGTGCCTGATACCTGCCGTACGTGCAGCCACTACTTTACCGTTGATTGCTGCCGGAGGGATTGCCACGGGCGAAGCCATGCTTGCCGCCCGAGTGTTGGGAGCGGAAGGTGTACAAATAGGTACGCGCTTTGCGTTGACACAGGAAAGTTCCGCCCACGAATATTTCAAGGACTACTGCCTGCGTTTGCAAGAGGGTGATACCAGGTTATTGCTAAAAAAACTTGCTCCGGTACGTCTGGCAAGAAGCAATTTCCGCGATGCAGTGGAAGCTGCTGAAGCGGTGGGAGCAACCCAGGATGAACTTCGTATTCTCCTGGCGCATGGGCGTGCCAAGAAAGGTATCTTTTATGGAGACCTTGAAGAAGGTGAGTTGGAGATAGGGCAGGCATCAGCATTGCTTTATGGCAGACAGATACAGACGGTTGCTGAGGTAATGCAGGAGCTGACGGAAGGATATAAAAGAGCATGGGATGAACTGAAAGATTAAGAAAGAAATATGCTCTCACGAGACGAACCGTTTAGCCTCGTGAGATGGGAATATCCGTCTCGTAGGATGAAATTATTCATCTTGTGAGACGGATTTTTTATCTCAGGAAGTGAAATGGGTTTGTTTACTGTCAACGGATATGACATAGCCTTATGGGTACGGTTGTTTCCTCCCGTGGGAATTTTGTTTACCCCAAATGATAACTCCATTTACACGCCGGGGTAAAGGTCGTTACATACCGAGGTAAAGACCGTTACATGCCGAGGTAAAGAGCGTTACATACGGCGGTAAATGCTTTTACATCCTGTGGTAAATTGTATGTAAATGCTATTTGTTGATAATCAATGGATTAATAAAAATGGGGCTGTACAAGCGATATGTACAGTCCCATTTTCATTGTTTTCGAATACAATCCTATGATTTAGGTGTATCGGAATTATTTGTTGCAGTACCGGTAGGAGTTGCATGAGGAGTTGCCGTAGCTGTGTTTGTAGTTCCTGCTGTAGTAGCAGTGGCTGTAGTAGCTGTAGTTGTTGCAGCAGATGCAGCAACTTGGGGTTGTACTTCCCAGTGAAAAGGCTCGAAGTTAGTGTTTGGGTCAACCCAGGACGGTTTCTTGCATGCGTAGATGATGAACGGTGCTGCCACAACAACAATTGCACCGATAATCAGTACAGAGAACCAAACCGTATTACTACCTGTTGAAATCTGACTGGGCGGGATGAAGCTCAGGATGAACGCCAACAGAGAACCGCAGAAACCAAGTCCGCCGATGAACCACATCAAACCGTTGCCACCCTTACCGATGCGGAACGGACGGTTCAACTTCTTCATCTTATAACGCAGTACGATAGCTCCCGTAAACATCAACATATACATGATGAGGTAAAGAACCACTGTCAACTGTGACAGAATCTGATAGAAACTCTGTACGGAAGGCATAACTACGAATAAGAGGCTCAATACGGTTACCGCACCACCTTGTACGAACAGAATGTTCTTCTGGACACCCAGTTTATTAGTCTTCTGGAAGAACGGAGGCATGTAACCGGCTTTACCTACGGCAAAGATACCTTTAGACGGACCGGCAACCCATGTCAATACACCTGCCAATACGCCGAATGCCAATGCAATAGCAATAATCGGTGACAACCAGGAAGCATGGATATACTTGAAGTAATTGTCGAAACCAACCAGCAAACTCTGTGTCAAACTGATATCCTTGGCCGGGATGATGACACCCAGTGCGAAGGTACCCAACACGAAAATGATAACTGTGATTGCAGCACCGATAAATACTGCTTTCGGATAGTTTTTGGATGGGTTTTCCATATCCTTTACGTGGATACCGCCCATTTCCATACCGGCATAAAAGAGGAAGATACTTGCGGCGAGCACGACGTTGTCGAAGTTCGTCAGGTCGGGGAAGAAGCTGCTGTGGAAGTCCAGATTGGAATGTCCGCCACTGGCCAGATAAATGATACCCAGGATAATCAGCAGGGCTGCCGGGATAATGGTACCGACCATACCGCCGACTTTGGCTACTTTACCTACCCATCCCATACCTTTCAGTGAGATGAATGTGGCGAGCCAGTAGATGATGAGCACAACGGCGAGTGTGTAATACTTATTGCTTGCCAGGGACATGTCGTGTGCATCGTTCATGCCGATAAAGGCGATGGATACGGCACCGAAAGTCAATACGGTGGGATACCAGATGGTACTTTCAATCCATTGCACCCAGATGGCAAGGAAACCGAACCGCTTACCGTAGGCTTCGCCTACCCAGCGGAATACACCACCTTGTTTGTCCTGGAACATCGCAGCCAATTCCGCAGCGACAAGTGACGTCGGTATAAGGAATACGATAGCTGCAAATAAGTAGTAGAAGGCCGAACTCATTCCGTACACGGCCTCGGCAGGTAGTCCACGTAGGGATACTACTGCTGTCACATTCATGATTGCGAGGGTGAACACACCCAGCTTCACTGTTTGTTTAATATTTGCCATAAGTTAAGGTTTTAGGTGAAAAATATGTTTTAAAATCAGTCTCTATAACAACATCTTGGGGGAGTTGTTTTCGGAGATAAAGTGAAAGTGTGCTTTTTAACACTTAAACAAATGCTATGTGTAAGGCGTTTCAAGGCAGTCAATTCGATTTTATTCATAACATATAAATTAGTACTATTATGAAAATGGCTCTTTCAGAATTTTCGTTGCGGGAGAAAGGAATTTATGGTGTCTTACACATTATTATTCTGTTGCTCTCGCTGTTTTTGGTGATTAGTATTTCAGTAGACACCTTCAAGGGTATTCCTTTTTATACCCAGACGGTATTTATGAAGGTTCAGTTTGCGGTGTGCGTGCTGTTTTTGCTGGACTTTATTTTAGAGTGGTTTTTAGCAAAGCATAAAGGACGTTATTTCGCCACTCACTTTATTTTCTTGTTGGTAGCTATCCCATATCAGAGTATAATTTCCTGGGCGGGGTGGACTTTCTCTGATGAGATTACTTATCTGTTGCGTTTCATTCCGTTGGTGCGTGGCGGGTATGCAATGGCGATTGTTGTGGGATGGTTGACGTATAATAAGGCATCCGGCTTGTTTGTCACTTATCTGACCACCCTGCTTGCCACAGTCTATTTCTCCAGTCTGGCATTTTATGTCATGGAGCATGGAACGAATACGCTGGTTACGGGTTATGGAGATGCCTTGTGGTGGGCCTTTATGGATGTGACGACGGTAGGGTCCAATATCATAGCGGTAACGGTGACCGGGCGTGTATTATCCGTTGTGTTGGCTGCACTGGGCATGATGATGTTCCCGATATTTACGGTGTACGTAACCAGTCTTGTACAGAAGCGCAATCAGCAGAAAGAAGAATACTATAAGCAATTGAATCAGTAACAAGCTACGGGCTACAAGCTACGAGTATGCAGATACAACGCAGCAAACTTGTAGCTCGTAGCTCGTAACTCATAACTCATTCATGGAAAAGGCGCCATCTATCCTCAACGGACTGATGACGCCTATATTTATGAAAAAGAGAGATTGTTTTATTCTACAATGGTTACACGGTCACCATTGAACACGCCCAGGTCTAATTTGTTCATGATGAACTTGATGGCGAGCTGTGCTTTAACAGAATTTCCTGCTTCGTCCAAAGGAGGTGCGAAAGCAGATGCGCCGAATACTCCGGGCAATACCGCCATAACGCCACCACCTACACCGCTCTTGGCAGGTATTCCGGCAGTGTACATCCAGTCGCCCGAGTGTTCGTAGAAACCTACGGTAGAAATCATGGAAGTAATCTTCGGAGCCAGTGAAGCCTCGAAAACTTCCTGTTTCGTAACAGGATTCACACCATTGTTTGCGATGGTTCCGGCGGCAATACCCAGTTGTTGTGCAGTGATGCCCAGTGAACACTGGCGTGTGTATAAATCGAGTGCCATGTCCGGATTATCATAGATACGATTATAGTTCTTCAGCAACCATGCGATGGAACGATTATTGAAGTTTGTAGCTGTTTCCGACTTATACAACTCATCAATCAATTGTGGAGCAGAACCACACAATTCAGTGATATTCTGTACGATGGCTTCCCACTTCTTATCAGAATCACCTACCGGAGTCACCATAGAACATGCCGAAATGGCACCTGCATTTACCAACGGGGTAGATGGGTGGTCGTTCTCCAGCAAAATGGCGATGATGGAGTTGAAAGGCAATCCCGTAGCATCCGCACCAATCATGTCGAGCACTTTCTGTGCTCCGTACTGACGGAGGATAAGAATAGCTGTGTGTACTTTTGAAACGGACTCTATACCGAAACGATAGTCTGTATCGCCTATGTTAATAGTCTGTCCGTTCATCAGACAAAGGCTGATGCCGAACAGGTTCTTGTCAATGTTGGCAAGGTAGGGGATGTAATCGGCGTTTTTTCCCCCTGTGTTGCCCTTCGCTTGTTCATAAGCTTCCTGAGCAACCTCTTTCAGTTGAGAGATTGATATCTTTTTATCCATAGTTTTTCTTGTTTGAGTTGACAAGGGGAGAAGTTGACAAGGGAACGAGGGGCTGCGCTATGTAGGCTTTGCGCTGCATAAGCCATACGCCATCTTATAGCGCAGCCCTTGTCCCCTTGTCAACTAGTTCCTCGTCAACTTAATTATTTCTTATGTCTACGTCCACCGTGATTGAACATCTTAGCTTCCACCGGCAAGTTCTTTTCCTGAGCCATGCGGGTAGGAGTAGGATAATCCAATTTTTCCAGTTCAGTGATAGCATTCTTGATGTCGCCCAGCAACATGTCTGCCATGTCGCGGCTGAAGCCCTGGCGTACTACCACACGCATTACGACGTAGTCGTCCAGTTTAGAAGGCAGGGTATAAGCCGGTACCATCCAACCATGTTGCGACAGTTTATCCTGAAGGTCGTACAACGTCCATTTAGCATTCTTGGCGTACTCCGGTTTCATGTACCAGATGAACAACGGGTTCACCACTTCTTCTGAATAGTTGACGAACGGTTCCATCTTGGCGATTTCGTCATGGATATACTTCGCAATGGTCAGCGAATTATACTGCACCTCTTTGTATCCCTGGAATCCTAAGCGAATGAATTGGTAGTACTGACCCAGGATTTGAGCAGCAGGACGGGAGAAGTTCAAGCCGACCTGAGTAATGTTTGCACCGAGGTAGTTTACACTGAATGACATTTCTTCGGGCAGATATTCTTTGCCTTTCCAGCAAACCCAGCCCAGACCCGGATAAACGAGACCGAATTTATGTCCGCTGACACTGATAGAAAGAACCCACTTCAAGCGGAAGTCCCACTTCTTTTCAGGATAGAGGAACGGCAGGATGAAACCACCACTGGCAGCATCTACATGGATAGGAATATCGTAACCGGTCTTGGCGTTGTAAGCATCCAGAGCTTTGTCCAATGCTTCTACGTCATCGTTCAGTCCGGTCCATGTCACACCCTGAATAGGTACGATACAAATGGTGTTTTCATCACACATTTTTAATGCTTCTTCCGGATCAAGAGTAGTCTTGTCAAGGGTCAAAGGCACTTCACGCATTTCAATCTGCCACAACTGAGCGAACTTTTCCCATACTACCTGGAAACCGGTTGAGATAACGAAATTAGGTTTATCGAATGGTTTGCCCTGAGCCTGGCGTTTTTTACGCCAACGCAGCCAAGCTGCCACACCGCCCAACATACATGCTTCACTTGAACCAATGGCCAGCGCACCTGTTTTCCAAGTATCCTTTTCAGGAGAGTTCCACAAGTTTGCTACGATGTTGATACATTTTCCGTTCATCACGGCGATACGGGGATATTCCGTTTCGTCAATGTAGTTGATGTTGATTGCCTCGTTCATCAGCTTGGTGGCATAGTCGTCCATATAAGTGGTAACGAATGTAGCCAGATTCAGACGGGGTTGAGTTTGAGCGAAAGTTTCGTCTTTTACCATCTGATAAGCAATTTCGGGAGTAGTAGGTCCGTCAGGGATCTTCTCTACCGGAGAGGGTTGCAACATTCTGTTTGATCCAAACACTTCTGTTTTGGCATCACCTTTTCTGAAATTTACATCTTCCATTTTACTAATTGTTTTAGTTTAGGTTTAGGCGGCGAGGATTTTCCCCGTCGAATTTCCCACAACAACGGCGTTTGCAGAGGAAAGTTCCGGGGTTTTACATATTTTGGCGTTTATTAAACAGTTACGAGCTACAACAGCTACGAGCTACTATTTGAACTTTCTATAACCGTTATTGTTCTTCTTGCATTGTTTCAAACTATATAAATATTGTATAATATGAAAATCAATACCGGACGGGGAACCATTCCTCTTATTACATTGATCGGCATCTGGTCTATTTCTGCATTGACCTCTTTGCCGGGATTGGCTGTTTCTCCTATTTTGGGACAGCTTTCCACTACTTTTCCGGATGCTTCGGAACTGGATATTCAGATGCTTAGTTCTTTGCCGTCGTTATTGATCATACCTTTTATTTTGTTGGCGGGCAAGTTGGCTGAGAAACGCGACTTTGTCCGTCTATTACGCGCGGGGCTCTGGATGTTCGCCGCGAGCGGGGTGCTGTACCTGTTTTCCACAAAGATGTGGCAATTAATAGCTGTCAGCGCCCTGCTGGGAATTGGTGCGGGACTGATTATTCCGCTTTCTACCGGATTGATATCCCGTTATTTCACGGGAACCTACCGGGTGAAGCAGTTTGGATACAGTTCCGCCATTACAAATGTTACGCTGGTGGTGGCAACTGCTGTTACCGGCTATCTGGCAGAAGTGAACTGGCATCTGCCTTTCCTGGTCTATTTACTACCTTTGGTAGCCATCATACTCACCATCCATCTGAAAGACGAAAATGCGGATGGTGAAGCACAAGTCACGTCATCGGATAAATCTCCTGCCGATACTTCTTCATCGGCAGAAACGGCTGTTCCGGCTATCCCCGGTAAGTATGGTATTCATGTCCGTCATCTGCTGCAACTGATGCTTTTCTACGGGCTTACCACTTATATCGTATTGATCGTGACGTTCAACCTTCCGTTCCTGATGGAGGAACATCACTTTTCCAGTGGGAACTCGGGGATGATGATTTCCCTCTTCTTCCTTGCTATCATGACACCCGGTTTCTTTCTGGGGCATGTTGTAAAGTATCTGAAGGAAAAGACTAAGTTTTACAGTCTGCTGTGTATTGCACTGGGGTTGGCACTGATATGGATTTCTCCCAAAGAATGGCTGATTATACCCGGCTGCATACTGGTGGGATTGGGCTATGGGGTTATCCAACCGTTGATTTATGATAAAACGGTGGATACGGCTGTTCCCCAGAAAACCACGCTGGCATTGGCTTTTGTGATGGCAATGAATTATCTGGCCGTGCTGCTTTGTCCGTTTATCGTAGATTTCTTCCAATCATTGTTTCATGTACGTTCGCAGGAGTTTCCGTTTATCTTTAACCTTGGTATTACGATACTTGCATTGATATGGGCGTATAGGAGGAAGAAAGATTTTCTGTTCGGCGATAAGCTGTAAGTCGGTAGTTTCACTTCAATGACTGATATCGACGGTTGAATTGCTAAAATAGCCGGTTCAGCACACAGTCATTCTGTGTATAATTCGGATAGTTTACTTGAATGTATCGATCCATCCTTGTTCTTTCGTGTCAACCGGCAATTTCTGATATCCCGTGAGGCTATCAAGGATATTGATTTATGGTTCAACAATCGTCTGTCTATTAATCTTCGTTGTAAGGTTTCGGATGAGAAAGTGCTGGTAAGCAAGGCACGTGTACAAGAATTTAAGGATTGGTTTTCCAAGACACATTGAGCATGTCGTGAAGAATACAAGAGCTACAAGCTACAGGAGCTACAAGCTACAAGTACTTTGCAGCGTGATAGCGCAGCCACTCGTAGCTTCCTGTGCTTGTAACTTTTACAGCTCTATCGGCTCATACTTCAGCCCGAACACATCAGCCACCGCTTTATACGTCACCTGTCCTTCTACCACATTCAGCCCTAATGCCAGTGCAGGATCATCTTTGCATGCCTTCCGCCAGCCTTTGTTTGCCAGTGCCACGGTGTAGGGCAGCGTGGCGTTTGTCAGTGCCATGGTGGAGGTGAAAGGTACGGCACCCGGAATATTGGCAACGGCATAATGAACGATGCCGTCCACTACATACGTCGGTTCGCTGTGCGTGGTCGGGTGGGAGGTTTCAAAGCAGCCGCCCTGGTCGATGGCGACGTCTACGAGGACTGTTCCGGGTTTCATCATTTTCAGCATCTCTTTGGTGATGAGGTGCGGGGCTTTATCGCCCGGGATGAGGACGGAACCTATCACGAGATCTATATTGGGAAGCTCCATCTTGATGTTGTGCATGGAGGAATAGAGCGTTTTCACGTTCTTCGGCATCACTTCGCTGAGGTAGCGGAGGCGGGAGAGGTTGATGTCCGTAATCAGGACTTCAGCACCCATGCCGGCAGCTATCTGTGCGGCGTTGGTTCCTACGATACCACCACCCAGAACAAGCACCCGTGCGGGGCGTACACCTGTCACTCCACCCATCAGTTTTCCTTTTCCACCTTGAGGCTTTTCGAGGAAGCGGGCGCCTACCTGGGTGGCCATGCGTCCCGCCACTTCGCTCATAGGGGTGAGCAACGGCAGCGAGCGGTCTTCTTTCTCCACGGTTTCGTAGGCAATGCAGATACCACCGCTTTCTATCATGGCTTCGGTCAATATTTTATCGGCGGCAAAGTGGAAGTAGGTAAATACCACCTGACCTTTTTTAATCAGTTTGTACTCGGGGGCGATAGGTTCTTTCACCTTCACAATCATTTCCGCCGCGGCATAGGTCGCTTCGATGGTCGGCAGCATTTTCGCACCCACTGCTGTGTACTCTTCATCCGCGAAACCGCTGTTTGCACCTGCTGATGCCTGTACATACACTGTATGACCTTGTTTCACCAACTCGGCTACTCCGGCAGGGGTCATACCTACACGGTTTTCGTTGTTCTTGATTTCTTTAGGTACTCCGATAATCATAACCTTTACAATTTTAATTGGGGGTTAAACATGTCGCAAGGTAACGAATTATCAGTTTCGATGTTCACGCGGGCAAGGTGTTTTACAACAGTATTTTTATGCAAGTTTTAATCTGAAAACATCAAGTGTCCACATGCTTTCAATATCCTTTTCTGGGGATGGCTATTGTTTGAATTTGAAATGGTTAATGCCTGTACCAGTCATATTTCTTTTCCGGAACTTCTGTCTTTTTGCGCTTTTGTACCTCTTTTTGCGTCCTGCGAAGGCGGCGGATGGCAACAATCACAACGATGAAACCTATAACGATAAGTACCGCCAAAGTGAGGCATGCGCAGATGAAAATTGTATTACTCATAGTTTGCCAGTAATAGATATTTTTGATTAGTTGTGTTGCAAAGATATGGAATAAGGCGGATTCTGCAAACATCTTTGTGTACAAAGATGGCATTTGTTGTGGTAGAGATGGGGATATTTTTTATCTTTGCCTGCGTTTAAAACTAAGATTACACCTATGAACAAATATACTCAAACTGCAATATATTTATCTTTTTTATTCATGTTTGGCGGGGTTGCCCGTGCACAGGAGTCTACTTTTACCCCTCCTTTCGATTTTCCTATTACCTTTTCCGGTAATTTCGGTGAGATACGTGCCAACCATTTCCATGGCGGACTCGATTTCAAGACGGGCGGTACCATCGGCAAACCCGTGCGGGCGCTGGCTGACGGATACATTTCGCGTATCCGCGTCACTCATGGTTCGGGTTATGTGCTCGATGTGGCATATAATAATGGATACAATACAATCAACCGCCACCTCAGTGCCTTTGTGGGCGACATAGCTCGCCGGGTGGAAGACCTGCAATACGAAAAGGAGACATGGGAAGTAGAGATTACCCCCGAACCTGGCGAGTATCCTGTACGTGCAGGACAAATAATCGCTTTGAGTGGCAATACCGGATATTCTTTCGGTCCGCACCTGCATCTTGATGTGTTTGAGGCGGATACGGATGATTATATCGACCCTCTGCCATTCTTTAAGAAGAAAGTAAAAGATACGACTGCACCTCGTGCCGAAGGCATCATGCTTTTCCCGCAACCTGGCAAGGGAGTAGTGGACAGAACTCAGAAGCGTCAATCATTTCCACTCAATCCCAAACAACCCATCACTGCTTGGGGACTGATAGGAGCGGGTATCCGCGCCTATGACTATATGGATGGCGTGCACAACCGTTACGGTGTGCACACGGTTATTCTGGAAGTGGACAGCGTGGAAGTGTTCCGCAGTGTAGTGGACCGCTTCTCGGAGAATGAAAACCGCATGATAAACTCGTGGACATACGGGCAATATATGAAATCGTTTATCGAACCGGGAAATACGCTGAGGATGCTACATGCTTCAAATGCTAACCGGGGGCTGATAGATATCAATGAAGAGCGTCCGTACCGCTTTGTCTACACCTTGAAGGATGCCTTGGGAAATACTTCGAAGGTACGTTTCACCGTGCATGGAAAGCGGGCGGAGATAGCTCCCGTGGAACATCGGGAGAAGTACGTTTTCCGATGGAATAAGGTGAACTATTTGCAGGAGCCTGGTCTGTCATTGGTGATTCCTCGCGGGATGCTGTATGATGATGCGTATCTGAATTATGCTGTGCGGGCAGATAGCGGAGATGTTGCCTTTACTTATCAGTTGAATGACACGCGCATTCCTCTGCATGGCCGTTGTGAGTTGAGCATCGGCTTGCGTCGCCGCCCTCTGGAAGATATGACGAAGTACTATGTGGCAGGCGTGAACTCCCGGGGCGGGAAGTATAGCATAGGTGGCAAGTACGAAGACGGTTTCATGAAGACGACTATCCGGGAGTTGGGTACGTATACCGTTGCCATTGATACCGTGCCACCCGAAATCACTCCGCTGAACCCGCAACAGTGGGGACGCACGGGACGCATTACGTTCAAGGCGAAGGATAAAGAAACCGGTATAAGCAGTTATCGCGGCACCATCGACGGGGAGTATGCTTTGTTTGGCAAACCTAATTCCATCAGTGGAAACCTGGTGTACGAGATTGATCCTAAACGGGTGGAACGGGGCAAGCATATGGTGGAAATCACTGTGACGGATGGTTGCGGCAACCAGGCAACAGAACAGTTTACGTTCGTCTGGTAAACAAGTCCGTGCCATCTCCGTGTCTGCTCCGTACCTGGTCCGTACCATCTCCGTATCTTATAGGTACGGAGATCATACGGAGATGACACGGAGCAGATACGGAGATACTACGGAGCTGGTACGGAGATGATATATGTGAAACATGAATTAATAATTTAAATAGCTAAAGTATGAAAAGTAAAAGACTGACTCTTTCCGTTTTATTTGTGGCGGTTGCAGTGGTGAATGCATTGGCTTGCACCAACCTCATTGTTGGTAAGAATGCCTCCACAGACGGTTCTACAATTGTTTCTTATTCTGCCGACTCTTACGGGTTGTTCGGCGAGTTATATCATTATCCTGCCGGTATGCATAAGAAAGGTACACTGATAGATGTGCACGAGTGGGACACCGGCAAGTATCTGGGACGGATTGAGCAGGCACGCCAGACGTATAACGTCATCGGCAATATCAACGAATTCCAGCTTACCATTGCTGAAACCACTTTCGGAGGTCGTCCTGAGCTGGTAGATACGACTGGTATCATTGATTACGGAAGTCTGATTTATCTCGGCCTGCAACGTGCCCGCACCGCTCGCGAGGCTATCAAGGTGATGACTGACCTTGTGCAAGAATACGGCTACTATAGCAGTGGCGAGTCTTTCACTATCGCCGATCCGAATGAAATCTGGATTATGGAGATGATTGGCAAAGGTCCCGGTGTGCGTGGTGCCGTATGGGTGGCTGTACGCATCCCCGATGATTGTATCTCGGCACATGCCAACCAATCACGTATCCACCAGTTCG
>ULMJ01003906.1_pt1 | contig 36478 bp, 34 predicted proteins | sample 1951641 | NCBI WGS metagenome assembly ULMJ01 (sample SAMEA4835550, study PRJEB28245) | human gut metagenome | biome: gut microbiome; material: fecal sample | place: Denmark | collected 2008 | reverse complement strand
TGTTGTCCCCGTGAGGGGTACGGGCTGCATCACGAGCAGGTTAAGGCGCTTGCCGTCATCTACGCCGTTGTTGTCCCCGTGAGGGGTACAGGCTGCATCTCATTGACCGTGACTATTTGGGCAACGAGTACAAGTTGCTGTCCCCGTGAGGGGTGCGGGCTGCATCCCCTGCCCCCTGTGACCAAGAAAAATCACCAGCGGTTGCTGTCCCCGTGAGGGGTGCGGGCTGCATCACAAACTCCTTGGAGGCATCCACGAACAGAATGGGGTTGCTGTCCCCGTGAGGGGTGCGGGCTGCATCTTTTGCAAGGCGGCGTTTCCATGGCTATGCAACTGAGTTGCTGTCCCCGTGAGGGGTGCGGGCTGCATCATCATCCTGGGCATTGTCGATGCACAGCTCCGCGTAGGTTGCTGTCCCCGTGAGGGGTGCGGGCTGCATCTGCAAAAGGATACAAACCCGTATTAGCATTTTTGCCGGATCTTCACAGCCCGTAAGCGTAGTATACCATACTTCGGTGCAGAAAGGCAAGCTGTTTTGTGCGTACCAAACAGAAACGACGGACCTTTTTTGACATTCGTTTCCGCGAACCCCATGTTTTCGAGGTGGAAAACGCACCTGAAAAACATAGGTTGGCAAATTTTCGGATGGCCCTGAAATGGAGGGAATATGCCCTGATAACAAAGTAAGAGAAGCGGCGAGGAGGTGCGGATACAATGAAACAGCTGCTACATGCCTTGTACATTACAGAGCCGGATGTTGTCGTGAGAAGGGAGGGGGAGTCTCTGCTTGCAGTGCGCGGCGACGGACAAAAAGACCGTATTCCGTTGCATTTGCTGGAGTAAGTCGTCATCTTTTCCAGCGCTGCCGTGTCGCCTGCGGTGATGGCCGCCTGTGAGTATCTGGAGAGGTTTCGGAAGAAAACCTCACAGGCGGCTTTGCGCAATTGGCGGTTTTGCCTATAAGAATGGAATATAATGTGCGATCTAAACAAAGAAGGAGCGCGGAGATTGAAAGAATACAGGCAATGTGCTAAAATTGTCAGGAGAGTCTGAGATCCTTCCACAAGAACAAAAAAGAGAGGATGAGTTATTTGGGCAGGGTATTAACGATTCTGGAGGTTTCGCAAAAGCAAAACTATATTTTCTCCAGTAAAAGGCTGAGGGCGAATGCAGAGCGCTCCGATGAGATTGCTTATGTAACGGGAAGCGAATTCTTCCGTGAAAGTGCGCGGGATTTATATGACGAGCGGCAGAATCTGGTTTATGCGGGCGGCGGGCATACGGTGCTTCAGTTTGATAGCAGAGAACAGGCGGTTGCCTTTACCCAAAAAGTGACTGAGGCGGCGGTACGCCGATTTGACGGTATGGAGATGTTTGCTACGAGCATCGCCTATGACGAAAGCAAGACGGCAGGCGAAAATCTGACGGCTCTGACTGCCGCGCTGGAACGAAAAAAAGCGCTTCGAGAGCATTCGTTCCGCCGGACAAGCTTCGGCGTTGAGGCGTTGGATCGCTTCCAAAGCTATCGTCCGTGCCGCGTCGAAGAACCGAATGCAGGCGTGCGAGGGGTGCCGAGTGCGCTGCCGGCAGCTCCTGACGGATGGATGTATCCGACGCAGTTTGAAGACCTGACGGGCGACAACTTCATTGCCGTAGTGCATATCGACGGAAATGCAATGGGCAGCAGAGTGAACGGACTGTATGAGCAGTGCGGCGCGGACTGGGAGGAATGCAGAACGAGCCTTCGGCAGTTCAGCGAGGGAATCCAGGCGGATTTTGAGCATGCGTTTCGTCAAACCGTGCAGACCCTGATCGATTCCTACGATGCCGTAGAGCAGCCGAAGTTACCAATCCGACCGATCATTCTGGCCGGTGACGATGTCTGCTTTGTCACGTCCGGAAAGATCGGATTGGAGAGTGCAAGAGTGTTCCTTGAGCATCTTGCGGCATTGACCAATCAGAAGGACGGAAAAGCCTACGCAGCTTGTGCCGGTGTTGCGCTGGTACACAAAAAATACCCGTTCCATCAGGCCTATAATTTGGCGGAGGAGCTGTGCAGCAACGCCAAGCGATACGGGACGTCTATTGACAAGGATGGACGCGTATCCGCCATGGACTGGCATATCGAATTCGGCCAGCTGAAAGGAAGCCTGTCCGGTATTCGCGAGGATTATGAAACGGAGGATGGCTGCCGGTTGGAGCTGAGGCCGGTATCGGTGGTCGTCCCGGCTGAGGTTGACAGCGCGCCGGCGGGTCAGAGAACCTACGACTTTTTCAAAGCCATGTGCAGCGCCATGAAAAACGAGTACGGAAAGATCGCTCGCAGTAAAATCAAGGAGCTGCGAGAGGCGCTCAAGCAAGGCGAGGTAGAGAGTATGTTCTTCCTCCGGGATAAAAAGGTGCAGGATCTGCTGTATCACGGCTTCGATGCGCTGTATCGGACGGATCAAGCAAAGTTGGAGGCGTATCGTGCAATGATCGGAAGTGGGCAGAAAATGCGCAAGGAAGCGTTTGTAAATCTTGACGGCTCGAAGAGATGTCTGTTCTTTGACGCGATCGAGATGATCGATCACTGCGACTTTTTGGAGGTGACGGAATGAACCGGAGAATCACACTTCATGTGCAGATGAGATTGCTCTCCGACACAATTCTGGGTGCAGGCTACAGTATCCCGGGTGGAGAAGACATTGCCGTATGCAAAGATCAAAATGGCTATCCTTATTTGAAGGGCAGCACGCTCAAGGGCCTTCTGCGAGAGAGCATCGAAAACTGGCTCGTATGGACGGGCGGCTGTGAAGCAGATATTGATGCCTTGATGGGTGCATCCGGTTGGGTCGGACTTACGGATTCCCGGCGGGTTCAATTCTCTGAGTTTCAAATGCAGAATCCGCCCGCCACACCGGAAGAGTGCTATGAAACAAGAACCTTCACATCATTGACGGATGCCGGAACGGTAGAGAGCGGGACCCTTCGCATGGCAGCCTGCATCCGCAGGAATGCGATTTTCGCGGGAGAAATAGACTGCGCCGGTGAGGACGAGGCATTGATGAAAAACGCGCTCGCTTCGATCAAGTGGGTCGGCACGATGCGCAGCAGAGGGTTTGGACGGGTGCAGTTTGCCGTGGAGCGCAGCACCGAACGTAATGATGCTGTCTGGGAAACGGGCACGGGAACATGCATTCGCTATCTTCTTCACACGGATTCACCAGTGATGATGACGGATCTGAATCGCAGCAAGGACAACAGCTATGAAACGAGGGAATATATTCCCGGTTCTGCAATTCGTGGGCTTGTCGTCGGTAAGCTTGCAAAAGAAAAGCCTGATTGGTTTGCTGAGCACAGAACGGAGCTGCTTTCTGATGCGATCCGTTTTTTAGATGCGATACCGGTGGCTGAGAAAAAGGCGGCATTGCCTGCCATCAAGGGCTTCTATGAAAACAAGGACGAATCCGTGTTTGAAACTGTGATGAAGGACGGGAGCTTTACTCCGGGCTTAAAGCGTGCAAAGCTTGGCGGCTTCTGCGCGATCGAGGGCGACACTCTTAAATTCTGGCGCACGGCAACCGACGGTGTTACCCGCATCCTGCGTGGAAAAGGCGAGGCGGAAAAGACAATGTTCCAGACTCGTTATATCAGTAAGGGGCAAACCTTCGAGGGGTATATCGAACTGGATGATCCGGGAATGTCCGAGGTGATCGGAGCGGCATTGCCGAAAACACTGTGGATCGGAGCGGACCGGTACGACGGCTTCGGAAAGTGTACAATGGTCAGCTGCGAAGCGGTAAATCAGCCTGCATGGAGGGAAACATATGGATATCAAAAGCAGGAGGATCTTACACGGGAGCTTTATCTGCTTGCAATCTCTCCGTTTACTATGATGAATGCTGCGGGAGACCCTTGCGGGCTATCAACAGAAGGCCTTGCAGAAATGCTGGGTGTTGGCAGCGTTGAGGTTTCCGTGTGCAGCACCTCTACGTCAGAGTATGGCGCATACAATCGTGCATGGAGAAGCAGAGAGGCAACGGTGCGTATGTATGATCGCGGCAGTATCTTTAAGCTTTGCTGCGACACGGTTCCAAATCTCGAAAAGCTGCAAAAACTCGAAAACAAAGGTATCGGCGTCCGTCGGGCAGAGGGCTTTGGCCAGATCTTGTTTTTGAAAAAAGAACTCTTCGAAGGCATCCGCCATAAAGCAGTTGCAGAGGAAAAGTGTGAAAAGGAGCGTACTAACAAGGCGGCTGCTGTACGGCGCGCGCGTTACTGCTGGGTAATGGAGCAGGCTGATGAAGTCAGGCGAAGCAAGCTTTCTCTCAGTCAGCTTGGTACTATTCAGGCTTTGTGCGAACGTGCAATTGCCTGCGGAGGAGAACTAAGCGAACTGAAGCTGTTTTTCAACAGAAACCTGAATGAGCGAGGAGCAAGGCATGCCAGCAAGTTCGGGAAGATCAACAAGCTTGTGAACAGAGTAACTTCAACGCCAGTGGAAAATCTGATTGGAGTGCCCTGTGATGACAGCGTGACAGAGCGGCTGCGGTTACTGTGTCTGCTATTTGATTTCAGCCGGAAGGAGTATGAAAAAGAATGACAGCGATTTTTGCCACGGCGATTCGATACAAGGTAAACGCAGTTTGTGAAACGCCGCTCCGCACGGGCGGAGCAGACGGCAACCTGGAAAGCGTCTTGAGAGACAGTTGCGGCAACGCCTTCCTGCAGGGAAGTTCACTGGCTGGCGCACTGCGTGGCTGGCTCGAAAAGAGCAGTGAAAAGCATCATACAAAGGCTCTGTTTGGCAGTCAGGGGCACGAGGGGCATTTGATCGTATCAGATGCCGTGCTCCGCGCTGATTCGGAACAGTCAATTCGTCCTCGACTGAAAATCAATGGAAAGAGCGGCACGGCGGCTGTCGGCAGCAAATTTGACGTTGCTAACATCGTGCCCGGATCTCACCTCAGCTTTGAGCTGACCTGGCTCGGAAGTGAGCAGGAGAGCAATGAAATTGCAGCAGTCGAACACATGCTTGGTGCAGTCAACTGCGGAGAAATCAAAGTCGGAGCGCAAAAAAGCAACGGCTTTGGAAGGCTGAGCCTTAGCGTACATAAGCGTATCTATAACCTTTTCGACGAGAAAGATCGGACGGCATGGCAGGACGGATGCGATGACGGAGATCTGATCAAGCTGCCGAAGATTGCATCGAATGAGCAGGTTGTCTTTGATGTGGATGGCTTTGCTGATTCTGTTTTGATCAAGACATCTGCCCAGATGTACGAAAACGATCTTAGCTATGCGGTAAACATCACAGAGAATGGACAGCCTGTATTGCCCGGATCTTCCGTAAAAGGAACTATTCGAGCACAGTGTACACGAATTACCGAGAGCACGGGCGTGAGCGAATGCCTACTCGAAGAGTTGTTTGGCCGTGGAGCAAGAGACGGAGATAACGGTCAGTCCGGTGCAATATGCGTTGATGATGTTCACATGGAAGGTGCCAGAAAACAGAAAATCAAGAGGATCCGTATCAACCGCTTTACCGGAGGTGTGATAAGAGGCGGCTTGTTCGCCGAAGAGCCTTTGAGCGGCGAGGTGCGGTTGCATATTTCTGCCCGAGCAAAACACGAAGCGTGCTATGCACTGCTTGTATATGCTCTGCGCGATCTTGGACTTGGGTTGTATGGCCTTGGAAGCGGGGATGCAATCGGGCGCGGCTATATTGCGGTCAAGCAAATCAAAGTTCAGGCACCGGACGGGAGAAAGGCGGCAATTGCCTTCGATAAAAACCGCGTAATGCGCATAGAAGACGCGGACGGGCTGCTAAACGAATGGCAGCAGGCTTGGAAGGAGTGCATGGTATGAGACAGATGGAACTTCAGGTGGATCGAGCACTCGAACAGGGATTGAGTCTCCCTTATGCAATGATTCGCTCGTACAGCCAAGTTGTTCTGGGGAATACCCCGCAGGCTGTTGATGAGGAGGAGTTGATTGAGGCGAGATTCTTTGATGCTGAGAATGAGATCCGGCTGTTCCGCGCAGATGGCGAGCTGAGGGGTGTCCGGCTCTGTAAGGAGAGAGATGATATCTGCATCGAATCGAGCTTTTACATAGAAAATCCGGACTTTGGAAAGGAAATCAGAGTATGCCATCATTTGGATACAGATGAGGATGGCCAGACGTATATAAGAACGACTCGGCTGTGCGGTTGGACAGGGAGGTAAAGATGGCAGTAGATAAAAGAGTCAGAGCACCGTATAACTTTATACCGCTTTCAGATAAGATTCTGCTCCCTTATGACAGTGTTGAGAGTCTTCCGGCTCATGACAGGATAGATCCGTCGATGAAAACGGGGGAGATTTGCGTAACTATGGTGGCGGATACGCCGGTATTTGTTAGTGACGGAGATAAGAATGATCCGCACTTTTTCCGTGGCAGTAACGGGAAATATATGATACCGGGGTCAACGATTCGCGGTATGGTTCGCGAGAATATGCAGATCCTCGGCTTTGGCCTGATGCGCCCGGGAGAAGATTTGGAGGATATTCAAATCTACTTTAGAGACTTCGCTTCAGCCTCTGGATCGAGAGATGACCCGTTGAAAAAATACTACTGTGCGGCGCTCGGGATAAAGCAGATGCCGATGCCGTCAGGAAGGCCGAAGGCAATTCCGCAATTGGTGAAATCCGGCTATCTAAAAAAGGAGAAAGGGAAGTATAAGATATACCCGTCAAAGGGATCTTATATGCTTGTAAGACGAGATCACCCGGGAGTCAGATGCTTCGGTACCGAAGATGCAAGAACAGAGAATGTCTACTATCGCGCGGAGGGCGATAGAGTAAAAGAGATTCGCCCTGCGGTTGGAGAGAAGAATGGACTGCGGAGAGGTACTTTGCTCTATACAGGCAAACCGGTCAGAAGTTGGAATCGTCAAACGGGCAGACTTGAAGATCATCCAAATCACCTATATCTGATCCCGGAAGCAGACTGGAGTGCGCAACCGCTGACATTGGATGAAGACGATGTTCTATCTTACATGGAGGACTTCGAGAAGAGGCGTAACGTACTTGGGAGAAACAGAAATTTCTGGAATCTCCCTCTTGAAGGACGTGAAAAACCCGTATTTTATGTACAGTATGAAGGACATGTTTATTTCGGTATGTCTCGCTTTTTGCGTATCGGCTATCGCTATCCTCTTTCCTACGGCTTACCGGAGAGTCACAAGGCCGGAATGGACAAGTTGGACTTTCCACGCGCGATACTCGGATATGTGTCAAAGAATTCCGGCTCATACAGGTCAAGAGTGAGCTTTGGAGACTTTGCTGCGGATGGAGAGGCTTATGAAATGCCCCCCATAAGTATGATCCTTGGCGAGCCTAAGCCAAGTTATTACCCTGGATATGTTGTAGGCGGGAAACACTACAACCATGAGGATTTTCGGTTGAGAGGGTATAAGCAGTACTGGCTGAAGGAAGTCGAGGCAACCGATGACAACGGGAAACCAAGAGCGGCTACTACGATCCGCCCGCTACCGAGGGGGACAAAATTTAGCGGTACGATCAGATACAAAAACCTTACCGAAGCAGAGCTCGGTCTGCTTTTGTGGTGCTTGCGGTTGGAAAAAGGGTGCTATCAGAGTGTAGGCATGGCGAAGCCCTATGGATATGGACGGATGCGCTTGACCATTGATGCCATCAAGGAATTCGAAGCGCCGGCCCTCTATGACAGCGGTTCTTTCCTGGTATCGGATACTAAGAGCGATGCAGCAGGAGTGGAAGAGTATATTAAAAAATACTGCGACTATGCGGAGCAACATCTTGCTGACCTTGCTCCGATCAAAGAGAATAGCCCACTCCGAGACTTCTTTTTTATGAAGACATCGATACGAACGCCGAACGAAATGTGCTATATGTCGTTGAAGGAATACCGATTCAAAGCTGCGCTGCCGTCTGTGCAAGATTACAGCCGGGCTTAGAAACTGAAGCGACTTGAGCTTTGAAACTGAGCGGAGGTCCTTATCGGGTCCCCGCATCCGAAAGGAGAAGGGAAATGGCATGTAAGATCATTCTGTTCCTTAGTGAATATAAGGAATCGGCAAAGGAAAGAAGATACCGCTGCCCTGTCGGTGACGATGTCATCGGAGCGCAGACCAACGAGGCTCCGGTGCATTACCTGCTGCGCCAATACAGCAATGTAAACGAGATCATCTGTATTGTAACAGAGAGAGCTTAAGAAAAGGGGTGGGAGGTATTCCAAAATAAGATCCGCGAAGAAAACGTGGATGTTGCAGTGACTGAAGTCCCCTACGAGGAAGGAAGCAATTTCGCTGAGGGGGCGCTGACGAAAATCATGGAAAAAGTGCGGGCTGGAGATGAGGTCCTGCTTGAAACGACCGGAGGTTTTCGCAACGCGGTGATGGATATGCTGCTTCTGAGCCGTGTCTTGTCTTATGTTGGAGTGAAAACGATCGGCGCGGTGTACAGCAACTATCAGAAGGCGGAGATAGAAGATCTTTCACGTTTGATCGGTTTCTTCGATCTGGTCGGGGGTATGCAGGAGCTGACGTCCTTCGGAAGCGTAAAGTCGCTCCGCGCCTACTACGCAGAGACCGATGACCAGAAGATCGAGGGACTGCTTTCTGCGATGGAAAATCTGTATGAAACGATCACTCTTTGCAAAACCAAGCGTATCGACGGGTGTATGCAAGCCTTCGATACGGCGCTGACAGAGGCGGAAACCTGCGAGGATATGATGATGCGCCAGCTCCTGCCTGCATTTCGCGGGAAGTTTGGTAAGAAGCTGACAACGCCGGGACTTATCAAGTGGTGCATTCAAAGCGACATGCTACAGCAGGCGGTGACTGTTTATACGGAGAGAATTCCGGCTTTCATTATCGAGTGCGGGCATTTTATAGAGGTAACTCCGTCTGCCAGGACTCCTGAAGTCAGAGAGTATGAGGATGCCGCGGCGGTGCGGTTTATGCGGGACTTTATGACGCTGTCAAAAAAGCCGGGTCTGGGCAGACGCCCGATGAGAACACGGGACGATAATTCGCCAATGGTCTATGTTGATACGATCGAACATCTGGAAGATATGCTCGTTCGATCCGGCTATAAGCTGCGCTGCCCGATTTCGCAGATGCAGCAGATTTGCAGGGATTATCTTTATATCAAAACGCTTCGCAATATGATGAATCATGCAAATGATGCCGGTACGCAGGGCCAGCAGGATCTGACGAATTATCTATCCGAATATGGCTATGTGCTGCTGGAGGACACATCTGCGGAGACTTTGCGGCAGGCGGTTTTGCAGGGTATTCAAAACCTTAGACCGATTCCCAAAAAGGAGAGAGTACATTGAAGAAATTTATTACGGTGATCCCACTTCAGGTCCAGGGTCAGTTGAGAATGTACCGTTATCAGGCAGTCGGGAACAGCCGCCTACAGATGGACTCGTCAACCAGTTTTCCCATCCTTGCTGCGGTAAACGGATATATAGAGCAGGGGGAGGAGTTCCGCGTGCTTGCTGTTGCGGCGGACGGCGAGGACGGACGCAGAAACTGCGGCGTGCTTCAGGATGAGCTTGAAAGCTTGTGCAGGGAGAAGAATTGCCCCTGTCCGCAGATAGAAGTGATTTCGGCTCCAAGCGACGAGCGTGTGGCGTCACACGTTGCCGTATTCCAAAAGCTGATCGACTACGTGGACGATGACGATGAGCTCTTTGCCTGCATTACCTACGGAACAAAGCCGCTTTCACAGGCGGTGCTTCTGGCAGTCCAGTACGCCTATCGTGTGAAGAAAAACGCATCGATCTCCTGTGTCGTATACGGGCAGATCGACCGCAGCAAGGGGAAGGAGCCGGAGCTGTGGACAGCGCAGATCTACGATGAGACTGCACTGATCCAGCTGGGCGAGATCGTGCGCGTTCTGGCGGAGCGAGGAACGGCGGACCCGAAGGCGGCCATCAATACGATCCTTTCCATGTGAGAGGAGGATATTGAGATGCGGGATAAAAAGAAAGAAATGCGTCTGAATGAGGCTGTTCGGGAGTGGAAGCGGCTGGGTGCGGCGGACGAGGCACGGAGGGACGCCCTGTGGGAGGATATTTTCCTTCTTGCCTTTGAAATGTTTGATGATGGAAGCGAGCGTTTCCTCTCTGTTTTTCAAGAGACTCTGATGAACTACTCATTGGAAAAAGGCCCGTTTTCCAATTATTTCTCATTTGTCTACAGCCGCAGGAAAAAAGATGCCTTCGACGACGTGCTTTCCCGTTCCGAGCAAATCGACAGCTTTGATAAGCCGGTCGGAGAGGATGAATCCACCACGCTGCAGGATCGCTGCGCGGCGCCGGATGCCGAGCAGCCCGAGGCACGCTATGCGGCAGAAGCGCCTCTGGAGGAGCTGACGGCACAGATCTTGAACTTTGCGCAGCGCCATCAGGGGCAGGCCTCAAACGAGAGACGAAGAGAGTGGTTCCGCTTGTTTTACACTGAGGACATGACGGAATCCCTCAAGCTTGTAGCGCTCAGTTTTATGCACGAGCGAGACGTATTTGAAGCTATGAAGCTTCCTTACCTGGACTTTTATATGGCCGAGCGCTGCCGCAGTATGGCAAAGATCACCGAAACGCCGCTCAAGCCATACAGCGCGGTGGTTCCGGAGCGGAAGGGCGTGGATACGGAAACCCCGGTGCCTTTGCCTGCGGATGTTTCCTTGAGCTTCAAGCGCATTTGCGAGGGCGAGCGCGTGGGCGCATCCGCCCGCAGTGAGCAATATAAGCGCTACAAGGCAGAAAAAGAAATGATTCTGGAGGCGCTGAAATGCTGACACAATACAAGCTGACGCTTCGCCCGGAGCGGTCATGCACGCCGCGTTCAGAATGGGCATATCGGCTTTATGCGGCTCTGCTCTCGGAAGCCTCGCAGGACTTTGCGGTATCGGTTCATCAAGACACGGTGACGCCGGTCAGCCAGTTTTTGACCGGCACGCCACAGAGCCTGCAATGGACAGTCAACCTTCTCGGGCAGGAAAGCGAGGCGATGCTTTCTCCGGTTTTGGAGCGGCTCGACCACATTTGGCTGGAAAAAGATCGGGTCACCCTGCTGACAGAAAGACGGAGCAGCTGCGTAATCCGCGATGTGGATGAGCTGTTTACCCTCGCCGCGCACGGTGGCGGAACACATCAGCTGCGCTTTTGTACATCGACCTGCTTTAAGAGTCAGGGACGGTATCTCTCGCTGCCGACAACGCGCCTGATCGTACAAAGCCTAATGAAGAAATGGAACGGCTGCATTCCCGAATGCCCGATCGAAGATGAGGACGGTCAGGGAATGGAGGCACTGGCCGTTGGGCTGCGGCCGCGCAGCTTTAGGCTGCATGACCAAACCTATTATCTGAAGGGGAATGCCATCCCCGGCTTCGTGGGAGAGCTGACACTGGAAAACCGGCTGGACGGCTTCCACAGAGAGCTTGCAAACGCACTGCTGTATTTTGCGGATTTTGCAGGCGTCGGCATCAAGACAACGCTTGGCATGGGCGGCGTTGAACACATCACGCATACATAGCAAAAAGGGAACGCATTTTGCCAAAGCCCCATAAGGATGTTTTTTGGCAGGGATACGGTGTAACCCCACAATCGGGGTTGCACCGTTTTCTCTTTTTTAGGCGGTAAGCCTGTATTCCTGTGGATTTGCTTTGATTTTAGCCATAAGGCTTTTGATTTCGTCCTCTGTGGGAATGTCAATCAGTCCGATAGCTGTGAAGTAAATGTCCACCTTCACATAGCAATGACCGCTTGATTTGTCGTTGTTATGAACCTCAATTCTACGGATCAGAGAGTTCACAAGAGTTGGTGTCAATTCGTCAAAGGATGTACTGCTTCGCAGAACCTTCAATAAGGTTTTCAAGTCAAGGCTTGTCTGTTCAATGCAGGCGAGTTTCTTTTCGTCCTCTGCCACCTTATTGATAAGGGTGCGCTGTTCGTTCTCGTAATTGACTGACATTCTTGCATAGCGTTCGGCAGAGATATTACCGAGGACTTGATCTTCATAGATACGCTCTATCAGCTTGTCAAGGTCTTGAATACGCCGCTTTCCGCTTTCAATGGCAGTTTTAAGTTTAGAGGTTTCTGTCCGTTTAGATACAATGTCCTTTTGTACCATTAGATATAGGAATACCGGTTCATAGCACCTTACGAAGTCCGCTAAGCTGTTGATTGCTTCAAGTACGATTTTTTCAAGCACAACATTTCGGATAAAATGTATCTGACAACTTCCTCTGCCGCTTTTGTAGTTGGAGCAACGATAATACTCTTGATTGGCGTTTAAGCTCTTGGCAGCGCAGAAGTGGAGCTTTGAGCCGCAATCAGCGCAGAACGCTTTGCCGGAGAACAGACTTGTCCTGCCCGTTGCTGTCGGACGGATACGGTGCTCTCGAAGTTCCTGTACCCTTTTCCAAGTATCCTCGTCGATGATAGCAGGCTGAGTGTTCGGGATAATCTGCCACTCGTCCTTTGGTTTATACACGGTCTTATGTACCTTGTAGCTGATCGTAGTGGTCATAAAGTTTACCGTACAGCCCGTATACTGCTGATTGACAAGAATGCCGGCAACTGTTTTCTGATCCCAAGCGTATGGGTCTGTGTATTGTTTCCTTGTCTTTCTACCGAGCGAAGCGTAATAGGCAGTAGGAATAAGCACCTTTTCCTGTTCAAGCTGCCGTGCAATTTGCGACGGTCCCCGACCGTCAAGGCACAGAGCATAGATTTTTCGTACAACCTCCGCCGCCGGTTCATCTACCAGCCAGTCCTCCTTGTTCTGTGGGTTTCTGACATATCCAAATGGGACGGAGGGACTGACACGCTTACCGTTTGCCGCTTTATTCTTCCAAACCGCACGGATTTTTTTGCTTGTCTGAGCCGCATACCACTCATTGAAAATGTTGTTGAATGGCATCATCTCTGTGCCGGTTTCTTTCAGGGTATCGACATTTTCCTGAATGGCGATAAACCTTACCCCCAGCGTTGGGTATTTGATTTCAAGGTAGTTACCCACATCGAGATAGTTTCTACCAAAGCGGCTCAAATCCTTTACAATAATGGTGTCTACCACGCCCTGCTCCACCAAGTTCTCCATTTGAATAAAACTCGGTCTGTCGAAGGTCGTACCCGAAAATCCATCATCCGTGAAAAACTGCGGATTAGGGAAGTTGTTTTGCTGAGCGTATGCAAGTAAAATCTCTTTTTGGTTCGATATAGAGTTACTCTCACCTTCACGCCCATCATCTTGTGAAAGACGGCAGTAGAGAGCCGTAATTTTGGTTTCGTTCTGCCCTTTGATATAGTTTGCTGTTGCCATTGTCATATCTCCTTTCCGACAACCGGGCATTGCAAAGGCATAATTATCTTACCGTGCCTTTGCATTTTCTGCAATTATGCGATTTTCAAGCAAGTCCTCTGAAAGTATCAGGTCACGGAATTGTTGCAATACACACTGGCTACCTTCGGGATCAAAATGAGTCGAAATCTCATATACCGTTCCACCAATTTTCATTTTGAAATCGCTGTCGCAGAAGCCAGAGGAAAATTCAATGGCTGGGTCGCTCCTCTGCGAAGTATTCTCCATTAACGCCCCTCCTTGCTTCTTTCGATGACAAGGTAATCATAGCCGAGATTCTGACACTTATCGCATTTTTCCTTGACTCTTGCAAACGGGTCAAGGCGCTTCACAATGAAGTTTGGATTGTTTTTATAGTCCTCCAAGCATTTCACGCAAAGGCAGCGAATATCTGTGGGGTTGCGATAAGGCTTATCCACCCAAAGTCCCATTGCTTTTTTGATACCGATATTGATCTTTTTCATATAATGTTCGTCGTCGATTTTGCCGATATACTCAATGAGATCGGATTGATTGACGGTTTTCAGTTGTTCAAGCATCACCATAGATGGTTCTTTCAATCCGAATCGGTCGCCTAAAATGATGTGGGACGGTAAATACTGCTTTTTGATAATGGAGGTCATTGCGGCAATTATCGTTGTGCTGCTTGCCGCATTGCCTTCATCGCACTGTACGACCAAAGCAGGACGCACCCCGTTTTGGATTGACCCTCCGTTATTTCCGAAATCATAAAGGTAGATTTCTCCACGCTGAACCTTGCCGTTTGTGCCCTTGTTTTCCATAATGTATAACCTCTCATACTTTTATTTTTTGAAAGGCGTTCCTGACCAGATCAGAAATAACCCCTTCACTTACTCTGAATAAGGTGTGTCTTTTGGCAGGGTGTTTTTCAAAAATTTTTTCATCTTTTTGATTGCGGCATCGTATGACTCCTGAATTGTGTTCTTTGCTTTACCCTCCGAAGCGGCAATTTTGGCAAAGGACTTTTTCCCGAAAATGTGCTGTTTCACACGGCTTTGTTGGATGGGAGTAAGCAGTGAAAACGCTTTTTCCACAAGCCGCTGCGGAAAGCACTCCCGAAACAGCGCTTCAGTAAAATCGGGGATACAGCATTCAATGTTGTAGCGCTCGGTCGTGCCGTCCTCAAAGCTGTAACAGGCATCTTTCTGCATCCGCTTAGAGAACTTGTCCTCGTTGCGCTTAAAATCTGCGATGACCTCGCCAGCAGCTTTGCTGAGAAGCAGAAAGGGACAATAGTGCTCCGCAACAGGCGCATAGCGTTCCATAATCTGTGCATAACTGAGGTCGGTGACAATGGCATACTTTTCTGTGCCTGTGTAGCCGGGATACTCGTAGCCCAGCTTGATAACCTTGCAATGCACCTTAAAATCCTCTGTCAATGCGTCGATGTCGATATTGATTGTGCTGTTCGTCATTTTTGAGTTCTCCTTGAAATTCGGATTTTTTTAATGAAGTCAAATTAAAAATTTCATTCCGAAAATCAGGGATAACGGGACACGGCGCTCTGCCAATGTAGCAAAAACATAACTTCCCCCTTTCTGCTCAGGAGAAAGCGAAAAGGGTACAAAAAAAGCCGCTGTAGTTTTCAAGTCAATGCTTGATGGCTACAACGGCTTCTTCTTTCAGCTCGTCCTATTCAATTCGCTTCGCCTAAGCTGCTTATAACTTGGTGAAAGATGTGATCTCGTTTCAAGAAAACATCTTTCACGGCTGCTGTCGGCAAACAGGCAAAAAAAGCAGCTACAAACCTTTGAGGCTGTAACTGCTTCGTATAACCTGTTCATTTGCCTGCCCGATCGGATTGCAGAGAGAGTATGGTGGGCAGAAACTTTTAGGCGTGTAAATTGCTTGTGTTTTTTGACGATACCATTATAGCACGACTACTTTTCCGTGTCATCGGCGTATCCGTGCCACTATCTCGCCATTTTTCTGCCAAGCACCAAAGATGGCTGCAATCCGTCAGCATAGACAGTATAGCAGAGGCAAAGTCGGACTTTCAGTAGGAAATCGGTCGGATTCTCATCGGACTTTCGTCGGACAAAGGTCGGACTAATCTGTGCTGGTAAAAAATTCAGGGATCTCGCTCTCATCTCCTTCCACATCAAAAATGCCACGAAATACGGGGATCGCATAACCCCATAGAGCTATTCCAAGCAGCATAACAGCCTCCTTCTTTCGGTCATAAAAGGTACTGCGTTCTAAATTCAGTATCTCCAGCAGCTCGCTTTCGGTATAGCGGAAAGCGGTCAGATAACTCTTGGAGAGTATCTCGTGGTAAAGTTGTCCGTTATTATAATAGTCATAAACCTTACTCATTGCCTTGTCGATGAGGTCGATCATCCACTTATTTTCAAACAGGTTGCACACACGGCGCTCAAACTCGCTGCGTTCTATATCGGGCGCAAACTCCTCCAAATAGACCAAGGCATCCGTCAAATCGTCGCCGTAGTAATAGATTTCCTCATTTACGCAGTTACAATCCGAAAGCGTCGCCCAAACCACATCACGGTAAATGCTCAAAAGCAGCTTTGTTTTATGGAATATGTCGTCCTGCGCCAAACCCAACTGCTCGTACATCTTTGTGATGTTCTTTACTGCTTTTGTATTGTTTCTTCCCATTGCTACTCCTTTTCTGTATGAACGCACATATTAATAGAAATTGTGAATATTCGGATGGACTTAAAAATTATTGCAGTATCTTTCTGAACCCCCTTGACAAGATACGCAAGTTCGAGTAAGATAAATACGCAGTCTAATTGCGTGTTTCTATTATACGCAGTTTATATGCGTTTGTCAACATATAATGGCAATTTAATTTCTAACATGTTTTGAACACTACGGAGGACGGTACAATGAGGTTTTGCGAGAAATTAAAAGAAGCCCGCACAAAGGCAGGCTTGAAGCAGGAGGAACTGGCGAAGGCTCTTGGAGTCTCCCTCAGAACGATCACCAACTATGAATCCGGCGAGTGCTATCCGAGGAAGCGGGACATCTACCACAAGCTGGCGGAGTTGTTTCATACCGAAGAAAACTACTTTCTGAATGAGAACGAGGAGTTTCTCCTTTCTGCCGCAGAGAAGTACGGTGCAAAAGGCGCAAAGCAGGCGCAAGCGCTGGTAGATGAGGTCAGAGGTCTTTTCGCTGGCGGTAATATTGCCGATGAAGATTTGGATGTGATGATGAAGGCTTTGCAGGATGCGTATTGGATCGCCAAAGAGAAGAATAAGAAGTTCACGCCCAAGAAGTACCGCAAGGACTGATTTCATTGTGTCCGTTTAATGGGACACAGCTTATGTTAGAATAGAATTGCCAAAACAGGCAGAAGGGGGTGTTCACTCTTGGATATTCAGACTTTGGAGATCGTACAGACAGCAAATAGGCTGGTCGATACGCTCGGCACGAGAGATCCGCACAGGATCGCCCGTGAGCTTGGCATCGAAGTCGTCCCCGTGGATTTCAAACGGCAGCGTGGAGCCTATAAGGTTCTGATGCGTAACCGATTTATCTTCATTAAAAATGATCTGCATCCGGTGATGGAATGCATCGTTATGCTCCACGAGATCGGACACGATGTTCTGCACCGAAAGGAAGCCGTAAAAGCAGGCGGTTTCAAAGAGTTCAACATCTTCAATATGCAGGAGAGCCGGATGGAATACGAAGCGAATGTGTTTGCTTCTCAGGTATCCTTGGGCGATGAAGAAATCCTCGAATATATTCGTTACGGCTATGATATACAGCAGATTGCCACTGCAATGCACTCGGACACAAATCTTGTTGCGCTGAAAACAGATGCGCTGATTGCACAGGGTTATTGTCTGCACCATCAGGAGTATGAAAACAGATTTTTGAAATAGGAAAACGGAGGGTGCTACAATGTTGATGAACAACAATGAGTACATTAAAATTATAGAAACCATAAAAGGCGAGATCCGAGGAGCGCAGTACAAGGCAGCGCTCAGCGTGAACCGCGAACTGATCATGCTCTACTACCATATCGGTACGGTCATAAACGAGCATAAGACTTGGGGCAGCAAATTTATTGAAAATCTTGCCGCAGATATTCGCATTGCTTTCCCGAATGTCAAAGGCTATTCCGTGCGAAATCTTAAATATATGGCGAAGTTTGCAGAGACCTACCCTGACGAAGAATTTGTGCAGACGGTGTCTGCACAAATTCCGTGGTCGCACAATACGGCTATTTTAGATAAGGTCAAAGACGCTGAACAGCGGATTTGGTATATCAAAAAGACTGCTGAAAATGGCTGGTCGCATAATGTCCTCATTCATCAAATCGAAAGCGGCTTGTATGAGCGTCAAGCTCTTGCGGGAAAGATTTCAAATTTTGAGACTCGTCTTGCCTCACCGCAAAGTGAGCTGGCAGTACAGACCATGAAAGACCCGTATATCTTCGATTTCATCCCGTTCAGAGAAGATATGGTCGAGCGAGATATAGAAAACGCCTTGGTCAAGGATGTTACTAAGCTGCTGCTGGAACTTGGCACCGGCTTTGCTTTTCTTGGCAATCAGTATCATCTCAATGTGGGCGGCGATGACTTTTATATCGACCTCTTGTTCTACAACCTCAACCTACGCTGCTATGTGGTGATCGAGCTGAAAACCGGCGAGTTTAAGCCGGAGTATGCCGGACAGCTCAATTTCTATCTGTCTGCGGTGGATGGCATCATTAAGCACCCGGAGGACAATCCCTCTATCGGACTGTTGCTCTGTAAGAGCAAGAACGACCTTGTTGCCGAGTACGCATTGAAGGATATGTCTAAACCCATCGGCGTCAGTGAGTACAAAATCACCAGTAGTCTGCCAGAAGCATTGAGCAAGCAGTTACCCTCCGTTGAGGACATTCAAAAGCGGATCAAGAAGTGACTGCTACGGCAGCGGAGGACGATATGGACGACTACATTCTTAACACCGTCGATTATAACTATACGACCTTGAACCATGAAGGCTTCGGCGGCGTATGCAAATATATTGCCACACCGAAAAGGGTTGGGTACTCAAGACTTCTTGTCAAGCACGAAAAGATACAGTCCGCCTGCAACGCCTTTATGTGCAGTCGGCTTACCGAACTGTGCGATGTCTATACGCCGAAAGCCTATCTCATGAGCACAACCAATGAAACCCGCAGATTGTTTCCTATGCACCCGTTTATTGTTGGAACTGAATGGGTAGAGGATTTTTCTGCGGTCGATTATGGCAGCATAAAAGAGTCCCCGGCACTGCGTCAACAGTATTTGGACAGTATGGCTCTGTATGCAATGTTCTGCCGGATCGCAGACACACCGCAGTTTGCATTCTCACCCTCCGAAGGTGTATTTGCCTATGACTGGGATGAAGCGTTTGATGTAACAGATTTTGTCATCAAGCTATGCCTGTATAACAGCGATGCCGGGACAGAACAACTACGAAGAATGCTCCAGCACTTCTCACAGCATCCATTTGAGAACGAGGCCGAGCTGTGCTTGCAAAGTGCAGCAGAGCATATGACTGCGGATGCTAACAATCTGCGCCCAAGCTATATGCAAGCAATGGAACGCATTTGTAAAGTGACAGAAGAACAAGTAGCAGATCTGACTGATGAGCTTGCCGACATCTATCCAATGGGGCTGATTGTTTATTACGAGGAGTACATAAAGTTACTGCAAGCAAAAGTCAAAACCTATATAGGCACGATGTAAGTCGCTGAATCTTGCTCACATAGGCACAGAAGTCAGCAAAGCCGCAGTGGAGCAAACTCCGCTGCGGCTTCTCCGTTTTTTGTGCTTTTTATAATTGCTCTATTGATATTATCCCCCAAATTATTATATTATCATTCTTCTATAAATTCTGACGGTTTAAAATCTGTAATAATCTGCGCCGAGTTCCTGCAAGCGTGCTACACGGTCATTGCTATGTGGGTGTGTTGAATTGTCATTGAGCTAAAAACAGGCGAGTTTAAGCCGGAGTATGCCGGACAGCTCAACTTCTATCTGTCCGCTGTCGATGGCATTTGGAAGAAGGATGCTGACAATCCTTCCATCGGTTTGCTACTCTGCAAGAGCAAGAACGATTTGGTAGCAGAGTATGCTCTGAAGGATATGTCGAAGCCAATTGGGGTCAGCGAATACAAGGTTACAAGCAACCTGCCGGAAGATTTGAGTAAGCAGTTGCCGTCTATCGAGGACATTCAAATGAGAATCAAAAGATAAACTACAAGGGGCTGTAAAAAACTCAAATTTTGAGGTTTTGATTTCTTCATAAAGTCGGAAAAATCGGCAAAAACAGGGTGAATTCCTGTATTTTGCCGATTTTTTGTTTAACCAAATTTTACGAAAAGGGACTTTTTACAGACCCTTGTAGTACTATAGATTTATAATTGTTACCTGAAAAGGCTAAAAAACAAGTCTATTACGATAGTTGGTAATATTTGTTCATGTCATTGGCTCAAATTGTTTTGCAGTAAAAATAGAAATAATACTGTTTGAAACAATTGCAATATCTGCTATGTCAAGCGTGCTTTAATCCGTTGCGCCATCTCTTGTAGTGATGAGTACCCTGCAGATTTAACAATTGTTGAATATATGTACAGCATTTCCTTTTCAGCCATCCGGCACAAGCAAATAACTTTTTCACTTGCGCTATCACAGAAATGAATGGATAGCTTCGGGGGGCAGAAGAATTTCATAAAAACGCAGCTCGCATGATATTTGTTTGTCCCTATTATATCGGATTGTATAAAGTCCAGCTACGTGCCCTTGAAATGGCTGCTCAAGTAAGAAGTTGCAATCAAGAAATCATTATGTGTGCCCCAATTTTCAGAACATAAGCTGAATCAAATGGCAGAACACGTCCAGTGGATGAGTAGGATTGTATTAATCGATTGACTTGTATTGCTTTGCTTTCAATGCCCCATGAAGGAAAGCATGTCTCAGACATTGACCATGCAGCAAACCATTTGCGCGTAGAGGTGCTGAGTGTAGTTTGGGCAGAGATGCACAAGACAGTTCCCACCCTGAAAAACATCCAATGAGTTTATATTATTCTGTACTTTTTCCAGAAAATATGCTATAGTATCCATAGATTGTGACTATTATTACGAATTCCTTTGCTGTTATCTCCCCAACAAAGCCGGGAACTGAAAAACTAGGTATATTATAGCATATTGCTTTACTCCATATAAATTAGCACACGAAAAAACAATAACCGGAGCCAGCCATGCTGAAATGATCGCTATTTCCGTGCGGAACACAAAAAAAAAATGCCTGATTATCTAGGATAAGCGCATTTTCTGTTAAAAGAATCAGGTAGTATTACAGACAGAGGATAGCACATGCACGACATAGGTGGTTTGGAGTATTGTCATGGGAGAACACTTAGGATAATGGTATGGTTCAATTTTTTCAATGAGAAAACTGTTTGCCATACCTGAGCAAAAGATTGTTACATTTTAACCGCACGTGTACAGTACCTGTAATCCGATTTTTTCAAGTGGGTTTCTTTATATCTGTAGATACCAAGCAATATACATATGGGGTGGCGCTTATATTTATTTTCTGATGCTGTTTGTTAAATTTATAATAAAATTGGGAGAATAACATGAAAGAGATATTTAGATTTTTTCATAAATGTTTTTTTGCTTTACAGAAGTTCAAGTCATTTTTTATTCTAAGTATATTTTTTGATGCTTTATTGCAGGGGATAAAGCTTATCGAACCATGGATCTTAGCATCAATGTTAGACAGCCTGTACAAAAATAGCAAAGATGTTTTTCTCCAGAAGGTAGCAACGCTTTCACTTATTATAATAATGCAAATAACGCTATCCTATATTTTTATTCGCTTGAAAAGCTATGTAACGCGAGGGGTGAACGCAGCATGCAAAAAAAACATATATTCGAAAATAGCAGATGTTCCGCCCACACTCCTCTCGGATTATTCAACGGGAAACCTAATAAATGTAACCCTAGATGATTCAGCTCACATTGTTGATTACTGCTATACACTTTGCTCATATTTATTAGATGTTATTTCAGTTATTATTATTGGTGGCATCCTTCTGTTTACGGATAAAATTTCTTTTGTCTGTGCGTTTTGTGCATATCCATTGATCTACTTTATAAATAAACGATATTCCATTTCCTTGAAGAAAAAGAATAAATTCTTTTTTAAAACCACGGATAATGTTACTGAAGAATTGAAGCTATTTTTGTCTGCATCAAGTGATATATGGATTAATGCTTTGTCAAAATTCACAAAAAAACGATTTAATAACACAGTTGATGCTAACATGAGCGCTGGAATTGACTGTGACAAAGCCGGACTAAAATTATCGTCTATTTCATCAACAATCAATATGATTGGGAATATGGCTTTTTTCTTAATGGGAGGGCTTTTGGTCTTTTCTAGAAGCATGGAAGCTTCGTTTTTTGTTGCTTATGCTTCGTATGTCAAAAAAGTCGCCTCATCGATATTTTCTGTTTCAACAATGACTGGAACATTACAGAAGCAGATTGTTCGTATCTCGCGTTTCTTTGAGATTGAGAATATTTGTGAGAAATCTTTAAAAATAAATAGCAGCGAGACTGGGGCAATCGCCACCCCTAAAACATTAAGTTGCCAAAATTTAGGCTTTAAGGTGAATGAAAAAGAAATCCTACGAAATACTAGTGTTTCTTGCGCAATGGGGGAGGTAACTGCCCTTGTTGGTGCCAATGGATCGGGCAAAACGACTTTATTAAACATCTTCTCAGGAATATATTTAGCAACAGAGGGGCGAGTTCTTTATGGCACCACGAATATAAGTGAGGTATTGAACATACCGGAGTTTACAAGTTACGCTTTCCAAGTTCCTGTAATATATCATGCTACAGTACTAGAAAATATCATTTTAGAACAAAATTGCGATCAGAGCACATTAGAAAGGGTTGTGGAAATATGCAAACGGTTCTTATTACACGATGATATTGTTGAAATGCCACATGGTTATAACACATATTTAACTGCTGGTTACAAATTGTCTGCAGGTCAACAAAAAAAGATGCAACTTATAAGATGTATTTTGAGGAATACTCCAATTTTATTGCTTGATGAACCATTTGCCAATCTAGATAAAAAATCAAAAAGAAATATAATGTCATTTTTTAAAGAATATTCCCAAAAGCACATAGTTATTATCGCAACGCATGACCAAGACACCATAGATATGTTTGATCAGGTCATAAACATCCAGGACAGTAATACGATTACTTTGAGGGACAATTATTTATGAAATCTTATAAAATGTCTTTGAACGGAACAGAATTAATATATAATATAAATGAACACTGTGTTTTGCTTGGTAACAGAAGGCTACAATTGAATAAGGATGAAATATTCCCTAGACCCAAGATTTATTTTAAAATAAATAATGCTTGCAATATGCGTTGTTCTTATTGTTTCCAGCAAACAGAAAAAAGCAGCGAGAAAAAAGTGGATTTTAGGCATTATAGCATTCTTTTTGATAAACTATCCAGTTTGACAGACTATGACTTCTATGCATTCGGCGGAGAGCCGTTATTAGACGGAAACCTTGAAAATTGGCAATATTTAATATCAACGACAAAGCGAAATCTTTCATTATTCACAAATGGGTGCTTTAGCAAAAAAAGCTATTCTTTTCTATGTGATAACAAAAGATACATAGATAATATGACAATTACACTAGACGGACCAGCGGAAATACACAATGCACGCCGTCCCTTGGTTGTTGGAAATTCATTTAGCACTATTGTAAATAATCTATCTTTATTATCGGAGAAAGGCTTTCACTTAACCGTTCAGATCAATATAGACGATGAAAACATATCGTCCGTAGAAAAACTTATCCTTGAATTGTGCTCTGAAATTAACTACCCAAGAGTCACATTTGCACTCAATCCAGTTCTGCACCAAACAAGTACAATATCCGAGAGAAAGATTTTAGATCTTGCTATTAGGCTCAAAGAGTATGGAATAAAATATTTTGCAAATATTCCAACATTGCGAGCTGTACTTATGGCTGTAGATAACCGTGGAATAATAAAACAAAGGTGTTCAGCAGGAGACTCACTTGTTTTTGATTTTCAACGCGCACTGATTTATTCGTGTCCCCAAAATGATCAAACAATAATTGGCAAGTTTACTGAAACAGATATTATTTTGGATAGGAAGTCTATGGACGCGATTAGAAAACAGGTAAAAAAAGAGTATTCTCCTTGTGACAGTTGTGAATTTAACATATACTGCTCTAATTCATGCTATATTGACAAGTTGATTGATTATCCATCATGCACCGAATATATGGACAAGTTACTTGAATATATTTTCCGTAATATTGATCTTCTTAGGTGATTGTTCGTTAAATTAATTATTAGGAGGAATAGCATGATCAGCATTGTCAACAGAATACTTCAAACTGATGAAGAGTTAATTCACAAATTGATGAATTCAAATTTTTCTGAAGAAATCGCAAATGCAGCAAAGGAAATTTGTGATGTTTTCCGTAAAAACGGTAAGGTAATGATTATAGGGAACGGGGGTTCTGCTGCAGATGCTCAACATTTTGCTGCGGAATTAGTAGGTCGCTTTCAATATAATCGCAGACCACTTCCAGCCATAGCGTTAAATGCCGATAGCGCTGTATTAACGAGCATTGCAAATGATTACTCATACAACTCAGTTTTCGAACGTCAGATCGCGGCAATATCCTCTGCAGAAGATATTGTAATCTGTTTATCAACTAGCGGAGATTCTATGAATGTTGTTGAAGCAATGAAATATACAAAAGCACACGCAATTCATAGTCTTGGCATTTTGGGAAACAACGGCGGTGCTTTAAATGAGTATTGCGAAACAATTATCAAGTTACCTGGCGATAATGCAGCGAGGGTTCAAGAAATGCAGAAGATTGCAATCCACGCTATTTGCCATTGTGTTGAATATTGCTTGTTTGGAGATGAAAGAAAAGAGGAATGATAATTTATGCTAATGCTTGGTCCCAAAAAAATATTAGTTGTGGGAGATGTTATTTTAGATATCTCGTACAAGGGAAAGGTTAATCGTGTCTCTCCAGAGGCACCAATCCCGGCTCTTTTGTATGAAGAAATGGAATACTCTCTTGGCGGTGCTGCAAACTTAACATCAAATTTGATTGCCGCTGGTCAAGACGCCACACTTGTATCGATTATTGGTTCTGATAAATACGAAAACACTCTTAGAGAAATGTTAGTTGAATCTGGAATATCTGATAAATATATTTTTTCATTTGAGAAGTACACAACATGTGTAAAATATAGATTTCGTGCACAGAATGACCAGCAATTACTACGCGTTGATGTTGAAGATCCTAACCACAACTTTACACGCGATGACACACCGATCTTGGCGTTACTAAAAGAAGTTGTTGGAGACTTTGATTTAGTCATTATCTCAGATTATTGCAAGGGGCTATTAGACGAAAAGCTAACACAAAGCATTATTCACATTTGCAAAAGCTATGGTATCCGTGTTATCATCGATGTGAAAAACACAACAATAAGGAAATATAAAGGAGCCAATATTTTAAAGCCAAATCTTCAAGAATTATCATTTCTTACTAAGAAACCTGTAAAAAATATTGAAGAAATCATAGCAGCATCACACTATTTATGCAAAAAAAGCTGTGCAGAGTATGTTTTAACAACGTGTGGGAGTGCAGGAATGGTTTTGGTTAATCCGTTCGGATTGATTAAATATATAAACAGCACCAGAATCAATGCGCATGATGTTACTGGTGCTGGAGATACTGCGATAGCATATTTTGGTGCTGCTTTAGCTAATAACATCGAAGTCTGTAATGCAATGTCTATAGCCAATATTGCTGCAGGTATTCAGGTGATGAAAACCGGAGCGGCAGTAATTACCTGGCAAGAGGTATATGAAGAACTGATTCAACTTAGTGAAAAAAATGCAAATAGAAAGATATTGCAAGTTAGTGATCTATCCTCGCTAAGAGAATTGTATTCTACAAAGAAGATTGTATTTACAAATGGATGTTTTGACCTGCTGCACATTGGACATATTCACTGTTTGCTTTCTGCCTCAAACTATGGAGATATATTGGTTGTTGGAATTAATAGTGATAGCTCAATCAAACGAATAAAGGGAGAAGAAAGGCCTGTCATACCGCAAAACGAACGTGTAGAAATTCTGTCGGCGCTTGAATGCGTTGATTATGTCATTCTTTATGAAGAAGATACGCCTTACAATATTATATCAGAATTACAGCCAGATGTTTTGGTAAAAGGTGGAGATTATGATGCAACTTCAATTGTAGGATGCGATATTGTAAAAAAAAGAGGTGGTGAGATACAAACTGTAGAAATAAAGCATAATACCTCATCAACAAAAATCATAGAAAGGATTTTGAATCAGTATAAAGGGAAGAATAATGAACCGGAATAAGGCTGTTTTTCTGGATCGTGATGGAACAATAAATGTGGACAGGGGATATATCTCTTCCCCAAAAGACTTCGTCTTACTTCCTAAAGTAATTGATGGCTTAAAACTTCTCCAACAAAAAGGTTATCTAATCATAGTAATTACAAATCAATCCGGGATTGCAAGGGGGTATTTTACCAAGGAGGCATACTATAATTTAACAAATTATATGCTTAATCTTTTTAAAGAAAACGATATCTATCTTACAGCGGTTTTACATTGCCCCCATGGTGATGGTCAATGTAATTGCAGAAAACCAAGACCGGGGCTGTTCTATTATGCAGCAGCGCAGTTTAACATCGACTTTAGAAAATCTTTTGCTGTTGGAAATGAGCTGCGCGATTTATGCATTTGCTCATACGAACCAGTAACAGGAATACTATTATCAGAAGGCAATGAGCCCGTTGGCGAGAGCGGTGATTCCATCATTTGCTTGAATGACCTTTATTCTGCGTGTCGGTTTATTTCAGAGCACGGGTAAGTGCCTGATAATCGCGATAAGCGTCAATTCTAATAGCGTATAAAAAGCTCCGGCTCTGAGAATTGACTCGGAGTCGGAGTTAATTATTTGGCTGGGCATTCTGTCACGGCATTCCAAGGCAGCAGGCTCTTGACAGCACCGGTAAAAACCAAAGTGATAAATTTGCGCATAATCCTTGACAGTACCACCAAAGTTGAGCCAGCCCCACAATTATTGAGATTTTCGTTATGTGCATTTTTTGAAAGCATTCTTGTCGCAACGGTAATACTTAAAGGTATCATCGACACCAATCAGAACAAACCCAACCTTCTCCAAAACATGTTGGCTTCGAGTATTCTTAAGGACTGAATCGGCGAGAACACTTTCCATTCCGAGATTCTCAAACGCATAAGCTAAGGCAAGTCGTTCTGCTGCGGACCCATATCCCTTATTCTTGACAGAATCATTTTGCAGATGAATTGATAGCTCGCATTCTTTTTTTTCAAAATCAATATGCTTTAGAGCCAATTCACCTATTACTTCGGATTCTAGCAGAACAAAAAAGTCTTTTCTATCTTTGGGTTTTTTTCTTGTTTCCCAATATCTGTCAATTCGTTCAGGACTATACTGGTACTCAAAGTATTTACTCATGTCCATAAATATATCTGGATCACTCACGAAATTTTTGTAGTACTCGTGCATTCGTTTCCTTGTGACTCTTCCGAGAGATACATTGTTTTGGTTCATAAAAAATACCCCCATTTGATTGTCGATTAATTAACGTAAATATTGTATATTTTTTTTGCAAGTCCTGTATCATCAAGATACGGAAGAATCAATTTATAAAATCCACATAATGGATCAGTCGAATGAACTGAATCATTTGAGTAATAGCAACGGACAGAACAGCCCGCTGGACATGTCTTTATTAAAGTGCATTTTTTACAGCCTGTTAAGTTTTGCAGTTTATATGAACGTATCTCACGCCATCCCTCGCAAGAAGGAATCATCGGGAAAAAATCTTCGCCAATATTTCCCAATCTAAAATGCTTTTGCCCGCATAAATCGGCACAGGGATAAACATCCGCATTTGGATCTACAGTAAATTGAGACAAGCCAGCACCACAGGGGTTGCTCATACACATGTATGAATTACCACCTGTAACAATCTTTTTTACAATATGGAACAAGTTTTTTTCTATAAAAATAATATTATCTTTGTAGTACAAGGAAAGAATCATGTCGGATAGATCTTTAAACAGGTTAAACATTTGCTCGTTTGTTACGCCAAGATTTGCAATAGATCCACGCCCTGCGCTAATATACGGATTTAACGCAACATTTCGTATCCCCATACTAATAAGTATTTTAAGTTCATGTAGAATTAAAGAATAATTATTTGCATTCACAACGGTAAGAATGCTTGTCGAAATACCGCTTTTGTGAAGCAAGTTTAGTGCTGATATAGTCTCTTTGGTTGAAGGTTGCCCATTGATTTTCTTTCGGGAACAATTGCTTTCATCGGTAACTCCATCTAGGCTTATCCCTATATTTACATTATTGTATTTTAAAAAGTCTATTTTTTCTTGCGATAATAAAACACCATTTGTTTGAATAAACCAAGATATATAGTTAGAAAAATCTTTTGTCTCTGTTATGGAGATAATCTTTTGTATTGAATCAAAACAAAGAAGCGGTTCACCACCGTGGAATAGCACTTGAATTTGACATTTAAAGCGATTATAGAATTTTTCAATTGCGAGAACTGCATCAGAGACTGATAAGCAGTCTGCATGTTCGCCTCCTGATGCGTAACAGTATGAGCATCTTAAATTACAATCGTTGGTTAAATCAAGAATCAAAACAACAGCTTTCATATTTTTTACTAGTCCTTATTTGTAATATTGTTGATTGGGGTCAAAGAGGAAAAATTAATATTTGTAAGTGAATTAACATTGGCATGCTCAAAGGCACGCTCCATCATAAAAATTATCATCTCATAATAGTAATTGCAATATAGGCTATTACCATTAATATCACCTGTTACCTTCCAGATAAACCCGGTGCAACCACCTCCACCGCAGGTAAACTTAAATGGACAATTTTTGCACTTCTCAACATTATTTAAACATCTCTCAGGTTGATGAGAAAACTGATGTATTTTTTCGCTTTTAATGTTTCCAAGGATAGGCACACCGCTAATTGATAATGTCAATGAGCAAGGGTAAATATCCCCAGTTTCATCAACAGTAACAACCGCTTTTCCTGCACCGCATGGAGCGTTCATACACATATAGTCGTTTCTAGCATAAAATACCCGTCGCCACAATTCATATAGATTTCGTTCTCTATACTTTTCGAACGTCTCAAATCCTTCCGTGTAATTCTTTTCCTGAATATAATCATATAAATCTTTCGAAGCTGAAATTAGTTGGTCATTGTTGACCACATGTTTCAAAAGTTGAACTTCTGTGGGCCATAGCAAATTGTATGCAACAACAGAAATTCCGAGGGAATTAAAAACTCGAGTCATGCTAATTAAGTCAGAAACATTCCCCTCTTGAATGATGGATAACACACTTTGAGCTACTCCCATTTCAGCAGCTTTTTTTAGATTGTAAAATACTTTTTGGGTATAATTGTCCTCGTTGCTTCGAAGTGATGTTTTCTTTTCATCAATAGAATCAATGGTTATCCCCACTTCAATATCTCTCAGCCTTAATTCTTGGATTAAATCGTTGGATAGAAGTGTGCCATTTGTTTGAATTAGGAAATGTGTTCTATTACATTTGAATTTATCAACAACTCGCAAAATTTCCCCGTAGTGTAGTAATGGCTCTCCGCCATGAAAGGCGATTACACGAGATGCAGCCCCTTCTGTAGCGGCGTAGAAGTTCTCTATCGCACTACTCATAACTTCATATGACATATGATCCTGCTTTTTTTGTTCCTTTGCATAGCAATATTCACAACGCAGGTTGCAATTTGAGGTTACATTTAATATCAAATACCGCAAATCAACAGGTCTTTTTTCGATGGAGTAATTAAGCAGAATAGCATACATTTTTTCGGCTGAAGATTGATAGGCTCTATCAATTAATTGTGATAATAATTCTGCTTGATCTACACATACAACCTTGCTCTGATGGTTATCATTTTTCGAGCGATAGGCCCACCAGAGTCCTGTCTCGTTATTAATGAGAACCGAAATAGTTCCCCTTTCTAAAAAAAATATTGCCAAACCGTCACCTTCTTAATTAATATTTTTTAGCCTTGAGCAAAATGGGAAAAGTCATTGGGGCACAAGGCTTATTTGAATTGATGATTGTGTTTTGTCACTAGAAAATATAGAAAGCGGACAGCGGCTCAATCTGGTATAATTCAATTGCAAAGAAAACATCCAAAGGAGGCTGCCCGCTATCTACCGACAAGAAATAATACAGGACATTCGCCTGTTTACCGCACAGCCCAAGGCTGCGTTCTACGACACGCTATTTCTTCATCTTGACCTGTCCGAACTGGAGCGCCAAAAGAAGAAGCCAGGCCGCACCGGTTACCCGGTATCTGCCATGATCTGCGCATTTGTGGTCATGAAGTGCGAAGGCTTCGGCTACATCACCAATCTGGAAGATTATCTGGAGAACAATCGTCTCATTGCTTACTACCGCGGCTTCGACATCACAAAAAAGTTTCCCTCTTACTGGGCATATGACCGCTTTTTGCGGAAACTGGATCACAGCATTCTTGAGGAAATCATGCAGACACAGGTCAAGCAGCTGTATGAGCTGGGCGTCCTGGATGCATCCTTTATCGGACTGGATTCCACGCTTGTCATGGAAAACACTAAACAGAACAACCCCAAATCCTTTGCAAAAAACAAGTTCTCCAAGGAAAACCACCCAAAAAGCGACCCAGACTGCACCCTCGGCGTCCACTCCGCTTCCAATCAGCACAATGAACGTAAGTATGAGTTTTATTGGGGCTATAAAAACCATGTGCTGGTGGACTGCATCACCGGGCTTCCGCTTTGTGAACTGACCACCACCGCTGATGTAGCAGATTCTGCTGTGGCGCTGGACATCCTGAAAAGAACCAACGGCTATTTGTCTGTAGAGGAATGCACGTTCATTGGCGATAAGTCCTATGATGTCAAGGCAATCTATAACACTGTTCGGGAACTTTACCACGGAGAGTGTGTCATTCCTCTCAACAAGAGAAATACGAAAAAACCTGCCAGACTGCCATGCGGCGCACCGATCTGCGGAGCAGGTCTTGCCATGCATCGGGACGGAAAATTTACAGAGAACGGAAAAACCAGACAGAAATATTGTTGTCCCTATAAAAGAACCGCCCATCTGCACGATTGTCCCTGCGCACATAAGTGCTTTCACAAGGAACGTAAGGCCACCGGCTGCACAAAATATGTGACAATTCCAAACGACTACAGGCTTTCCATTCAAAGAGATACGCTGAAATTCAAATCCGCTTTTGCGCTCAGAACGGAATGTGAACGGTACAATTCCAGATTCAAGGCTACTGCCCAAGAACGGCTTTGGGTACGCAATCGGCATTCTGTTGAAAACCTGAATACCCTTGCCCACATTTCTCTGCTGACCATTGCTGCCGCCGCTTTTGTCACTCGCCATCCCTAACTTGCAAGATGCCGAAAGCTGGCTTCCCGCTGCGCTTGATTCTTTTTTCCCGATATCCCTCTATTCTTTTCTTCCGGCACAGCCTGATTTCGGGCGGTGCCTGCTTGTCGTTTACCTGCTCACCTGCGCCGTGTTCGCCCTTCTATTTGTGCGCACATTTTGCTCACGTCTAAATATTTTTTCTATCTGTTTAGTTACTTATCATATTACTTTTGATAAAAATCCAAAACCTTCAAAGAGTTATAATACGGCGATGTGATGATTGTTTTGGTTTTTGCAAGTTTTTTTTCTGCTATTTGGGCTCTATGCTGTAGATTAACTTGCTGTATTGCATCAGGATAATCTACACCTTTTCCAACTTGAGCGTGTAAAGTAAACCAATCGCCAGCTACTAATCTGCGAACTTCAGAATAGTTGCCTTCATTCAAAATGCTATTAATACAACATGAATATCTTTTAAAAATATCAACCGCATAAACATCTGGAGTATGAAAAAAAGGTGTCGTTGGAACATTAAACGCTGTAATATAAAATGAAATGTTCCTCGAATTACACAAGGTCATAATCTCTCGAAGGAGTTTTTCGTTTGTTATTTCATCGAAGAAAAATGAAATATGTTCAGTTTGATTAGAAAAACGTAATAACTGCTTAAGTTCATTAAGAAATGAATCAAATATAATGTGCTCCGTATTGTGGGGACCACCGCATTGAAACATTTTAATTCTCGACCTATCACAATTAAATAATTGTGTGAGTAGATATGACTTGCCACAATGATTTGAGCCAATAATTAATGTGGTTTGCCGATTAGCCCTCACGATGTCCTCGATTAGCGCTCTGCTTTCAACTTCGAGGCCAGAAACGACCTGATTGATTACATGGTATTCCATCTCTGTCTCCAATATAATGAATTACTTTCTTCTCTCCAATTATACTATAAATCAAAAGCTTTTCAACATGTTTATTGGAAATTTTTCGTATACACAATTTTAATTTGACATTTTCAGATTTATGTAGTATTCTAAAGATGGATATATAGTTGATTTATGTAGACATTATTATTGGGCAAGCGAATATAGCGACTATGTCTAAAATACATCCCGATATCTTATACACCATTGGTGTTAGGATAAATAACTGAAGAAAGGAGTGGCTACATTATGGCAAACGGCAAGAAGAATAACATTCTGACATTGGAAGAACTGGTAGATGGGATGACCGATGTTTGTTCTTGGGCTGATTTGTTACCCGATTACGACAAGGAAACCTTGATGGTTCACTATTCCAATACCTCCACTGGCGTAATTTGCTAAAACAACACAGAATGGGGGCTGTTATGTAATCATGACAGCCCCTAACTTTTACATTCGACTATTAAAAATAATCTAAATAAAATGAAAGAGCTTTATTTACTAATTCTTTTAAAAATATGCCGGTTGCTTATACATGTCAGTTCTTTGTTTCAAAAAAAGCGAAAAACGAACTGCATTCTGATTCTAAGTCATAATAATCTAGGAGATATAGTTTGTGATAGCTGTTCAATGCAAGCAATTAGACGTGCTTACCCTAAATCACATATTGTATGCCTAGTTCGACGATCAGCGGGTGCTGAATTATTGCAGTATTCAAGTGCTATTGATGAAGTCCTGGTAATTCCGCCAAGTCGCGCAAGCCTTTTCGTCTATTATAGATTTGCAAAAAGTTTGACAAAGTACTCTTTCAGTGCAAGTTTCCAACTTGTTCGGGTCTTTGAACAATGGAAGCGAGCATATATACCTTATTTGTGTGGTATCCCTAATCGCTATGGTATAATGGACGAAAAGTACAAGAATCATTCCAAGCATCATTGCTTCACAAAGCAAATATATGAGGATCTACCTCGAAACAGGGTCGAAGAATCGTTGGATGTTTTGCGCTTGGCGGGAGTTGTGGTTAGCGATATCCAATTAAAATGTTGGACTAGCAATACTATGTATAATATTCCGGAGAAATATGTAATCGTGCATCCCGGTGCTGATTTGATACGAAAAACTTGGCCTACTAGGTCATTTGTTAAAATCATCTCCAATCTGGAAAAGGATGGTCATATAATAATTGTTACCGGTGTTCCCAAAGAAAAGCCGCTTCTTGAAAAAATGAATGCCGAATACGTTAGATTATACGGACATCCCCTCGATATTCGTGATAATTTATCGATAGATAATTTTTTATACATCATCCAACATGCACAGCTTGTAATAACAAACGATACTGGTCCTATGCATTTTGCAATATCATTCCATACGCCAGTTATTGCCATTTTCGGACCAACTCCACCCAATTATGCCGTGGATAAGAACAGAAGCCCATCACTGATTGCCATGCGGGCTAAGGCTGTTTGCCCCGGCTCAAATAAATGCACAATTTTCAATTCAATGGATAAAGAAAGAGCAGAAGAAATTCGGCAGATATGTAATAAGAAAAATCAAATTTGTACTGATATGATTACAGTTGAAAGCGTCACCTGCGTCGCACAAAGGGTATTATCTGCATCTTGTTTTTCCATAAGCTGAAATAGCACAACCTTTAATGCGTGGAGTTACTCTACAGTCGAGAATCATCCTTCAGCTAATGTATGTCAATAGTATATACTTACGAGTGGGAATAAAAGCTTCTGCATCATTTTTTGATGATTATGACGACAAACGTCAGAATTTAATTAAAAAGTTGGGGTTAGGTGGAATGCCTAACCCCAACTTTAATTATAAAACCAATTTAATACGCAGGCACACCGTAGCCGTAAATCTCGTAGTGACCGATTACATAGCTGTTCTCACGGCAGCTATCGCCAGAGTTACCCTCGACGGTATAGACACGCCCATCTTCAACTCGCTCAACAATACCCACATGGTCGGATTCACCGTCCTGTGGTCCTGAAGAGCCATTGTTGTCCCAATCGAAGAAGATAATCATACCCGGTACAGGTTCCTCAGAACCGTCAAGCCATTGACCACGCTCCTTGAACCAATTTACGCCGTTGACGCACCCTGCGAATTTGGGGATTACACCCGCATCAATATAGCCGCACTCATTGGCGCACCACGATACAAAGCAGGCGCACCACTCTACACGGCTACCAAAGCCGTACCAGCTCCAATAAGGTTCGCCGCCAACAGTGCCAATCTGAGAAAGAGCGACAGTAACGATTTCACCATCACCTGTGCGAATACCATAAAGAGCTGCTGCCCATAGCGAATTGTTTTCGTCTTCCAAAAGCTCTGCAAGATAATCTCGTTGCTCTTGACTAAAACCATACTGATCTGCCATCTCATCAACAGTCTTATGGCTGACAGTGATATAAAGGATGGTCTTGGTTTCTGTGGTTTCGGTTTCCACGATATTACCGTTCCCATCGTCACTTTCCTCAATGACAGTTTCCGTCTTAGATTCTGTCCGAGAGCTGACTTCATTCATTTCCCAGAATATATCTGACAGGAGCTGTTTCTTGGTATCATCCATAGAGGCAACTTCCTGTGGATTATCAGGATCGGTATTGATTTTGACCGCATACACAGCAAGCACTTCTTTCCAGACTGCCCGGCTGCCGCTCATCTCAAGGTCATCGTACTCAGTAGAGGACTTGATTTCCGTTAGCTTATTGTCGTAGTCGGTGTTAATTTCTTGGACAACGGTTCGCATGGTCATCCCGCTACCACTATCTTCACCTGAAAAGAAAATGCCAAACACAGAGCCGACAATCATACCAATCAGACAGATCACAAGGATAACTGCCACAGCTACCCAGCCCCCGGCAGCGATAGCAGCCACCAAAGCTTTGACTCCTGCTATAATTGCCTTGACTGCCGCAGCAGTTGCTTTCGCAGCAGCTTTGATTGTAGCCGCAGTCGCTTTTGCCGTAGCCTTTGCCACCTGATAAGCCTTTTGGGAGGCTTTTACGCTGGCTTGGGCGGTTTTTTGAGCTGCCTTTGCCGCTTGCTTTGTGGTCTTGATTGTCGTCTTGGCTGTTTGCTCGGCGGTCTTTACTGCCCTCTGCGTGGTTTTCGCTGTACCTTTTGCCGTTTGCTTAATGGTTTTCTTGCCGGCAGAGGAAGCGGACTGTTTTATGGTTTTCTCACCGTGCTCCAAGGTTCGGATCGTACCTTGACCATGAGTAGCAATTCTTCCAGACCGTGTAGCAGCCTGCCTTTCTACTCGCTGGGCAGCTCGTTTCTGCTTAAATTGTTGGATATTGTCTTTGGCTTCAACCACATTCTTGCGGGTTTCTCGGACACCCCAACGCCCGACCTTATCGGCTCGGTGAGCGGTTTCGTGGACAACAACATCGGCAGTATTTTCGACCTTATTCGACGCATACTCCGTTTCTGAGCTTTCAGCAGGCTGAACAGAGTGCTCTGCCTTATCCTTGGTGGAAATATAGGCTTGCTTCATTCTTTGGGAAGCGACAGCAGCCTTGTCGATCTTCTTAATCGTACCCTTGACCACATCTTTTGTTTTTATATCCGGCACTTGTTTTCCTCCTTTCTGTCTGTGTTTTGAAGGTTAAAATCAGGGCAAGGGATAAAATCACCTTGCCCCGTTAGAATTAAGCTGAAAAAGCCCTGATATTTCAAGAGTTTTCAGCTTCTAAAGCCGGACGATCTACGATCTTTTTCGCAACAACCACAAGTCTGCTGTTTGCCTGAGAGTATTCACAGGTGGACAGTGTAATGAGCTTGTCGCCGTATTCTGCACTCACACCTGTGTCGTACATGGAAAGCTCCTTGCAACGGTCAATATAAGTGTTGAAATCGTCTGCGTTCTCTGCATTGACAAAGCGGTAATACTTGAAAGCGTCGGGGCTGTCCGTGTAGGCCACAGTCTTAAAGACTGCTACGATCTCATAGTCCGCCTTTTCCATCAGGGTGTTAAAGCTCACGGTCTTATGCTCCTGCCAAAAGTCCTTGGATTTGAATTTCTCCAGATTATTGAACATAGAGCCATTTCCCATGTGATGACCGTAGATGACAAGGTTATCCGAGTAGTAAATGTCGCAGTCCTCCTGCACATAGGGACAGCCATAGTCGGAATAACTGCCATCAAAAGCGTGCTTCAGGTAGAAGTCCTGTCGGTCAACGGACTGGACCACGGGATAGTTGATGTTCGTGTCCTCAATGGAAATCCAACCAACCAAATCCTTGTTCTGCTCATAGAGATCGGCAAGTTCAGGAAGCATTGTCGGCTCAGTAGCTTCAGGTTCTGTGGCAGAAGCGCTTTCAAGAACAGTTGCTTCAACCTGTTCAGCAAGGCTGTCGTAAAGCTCTGCCTGTGCCTTGCCCTGAATATGGTGCGACACAATGAAATAGGTGCTGACCGCAAACACAGCAGTCAGCACCACCATCACAGCGATACAGATTTCCTTTTTCATAGAATTGTCCTTTCCGTGCTTTAAGCACTTTCACCGGGTTTAGTGGTCATCAGCTTATAGAGCTTCGTGTTCTTG
>ULMJ01021360.1_pt1 | contig 37233 bp, 29 predicted proteins | sample 1951641 | NCBI WGS metagenome assembly ULMJ01 (sample SAMEA4835550, study PRJEB28245) | human gut metagenome | biome: gut microbiome; material: fecal sample | place: Denmark | collected 2008 | reverse complement strand
AAACTGAGGGTCAGTTTAGTTGGAATATCCAGCATTAAGGTCTTAATATTTTGTCGTTATCCCGTCCGGCCAGTGATGGTAGGACGGGATTTTTAGGCACAAAAAAGCCCATCGACAACACGGGCTGTCAATGGGCATAATCATACGCACAAAGGTACTAATAATCTTCTAATTTACAATACTTTTCTTTGAAACATTGTTTGTTTAACCATATATGTACACACCATATTATTTCTCCATTTTTCCACACAAAAAGTTAGTATTTGTCTATGCTATATACTATCATCTCTATTTTTCTACTAATTTTGCAGCAAATAAAAAAAATACAATTTAGAATAATGCAAGACATAAAAAAACAGAACGTATATGACCTTATTCAAGAAAGGTTACGTGTCATTTTTCAAGATTTTGACAATATTTACATCTCATTTTCAGGCGGAAAGGATAGCGGTGTATTATTAAATTTATGCATAGATTATATCCGTAAACATAATTTGAAAAGAAGAATTGGAGTATTTCATATGGATTATGAAATACAGTACAACATGACAATTGATTACGTGGAACGAACTTTTAAAGAGAATCAAGACATCTTGGATATATATCATATTTGCGTACCTTTTCGAGTAACCACATGTACATCCATGTATGAAGACTATTGGAGACCATGGGATGAAGACAAAAAAGCAGTTTGGGTACGCCCAAAACCGGAAAGAGCGATGACATTACATGATTTCCCTTTCTACACAACCGATATGTGGGATTATGATTTTCAAGTGGAATTTGCCCAATGGCTACATAAAAACAAGATGGCTACACGAACATGCTGTTTAGTTGGTATTCGTACACAGGAAAGCCATAATCGTTGGCGTGCCATTTACAGAGAAACAAAAGAGCGATACGCTGACTATCCATGGAGTACAAAAATTACTGAAGGAGTTTATAACCTCTATCCTATTTTTGACTGGAAAACAAGTGATATCTGGGTAGCAAATGGTAAATTCAAGTGGGATTATAACCATCTATACGATCTTTATTATCAAGCAGGGGTAAGCCTTGATCGCCAAAGGGTAGCAAGTCCTTTTATCTGCGAAGCCATAGAGAGTTTGTCACTGTATAGAGTGATTGACCCTGATATGTGGGGGCGAATGATAGGGCGTGTCAATGGCGTAAATTTCTCCGGGATTTATGGAAAAACCGGGGCCATGGGAAGAGATGAGATACATTTACCCAAAGGATATACATGGAAATCTTTTACAGAGTTTCTTCTCTCTACTCTACCTGAACATACCCGGAACAGATACCGGAAGAAATTGGAGACAAGCATCAGATTCTGGAAAAACAAAGGTGGAGTATTAAGTGACGAAGTGATACAGAAACTAAGAGAAAGAAATATTCCTATTCAGGTCGGTGACAGTACAAACTACAAAACAGACAAGAAGCCTGTCAGAATGGATTATTTGGATGATATTGATATTGCAGAATTCAAGGAAATCCCGACTTACAAAAGAATGTGTATCTGTATCCTACGCAATGATCACGTTTGCAAATATATGGGATTCGCACTGACAAAAGAAGAAACACTCATGAAAAATACGGCATTAAAACAATATGGAAAAATTTTCAAGTCATGACCAATTTGAGCAGACAGACCGAAAAACAAAAGCCATTACCTGGCTATTGATGTTATTGCCAAGCTCATACCTTTACTTAAAACAAAGGTTTCCTTTGTCATACAGAGGTTGAGCATCGACATACCCTGCATTAGGTTCCTGCCAAGTCGGCAGATTTCAGAAAGTACGAGGGTATCTGCTTTCTGAATATTTAGTCTCAGATATCATAATATAAGCATTTTAATGATGCACAAATATAAGAACTTTGAATATATAATATATGAAAATTTTAAATTTTGACAGTACATAATCATCTGTTAATGAGACCATGATATCATCCGTGAAGTTAGATTTCCTTTTTATTGTCGAAGGTATTTACATAGTCTTTATAGAAATTTAATTATCAAAACCTTACGATGGAAAAGAAGAAAAAAACTACCTTTACACCACAAAAATGGACAATTATGGAAAGAGATGAATTTTTCACTACTGATGAGAAGGAATTGCTCTTCTCTCTCTACAAAAAATTATTGCAGTTGACCGGAGAAACATTACAGAAAGGTGACTGTAGGAAACTGAAAACACATCTTATCAACTCTATAAAAGATAACCGCGTTCAACGCGACACGTTCGGACTGAATCCCCTGGTTAAGGATATGCAGACTGCCGTTATCGTTGCCGAAGAAATCGGAATGAAACGGGCATCTATTCTGGGCATCATGCTGCACGAGAGCGTGAGAAACGGGGCTTGCACCACCGAAGAGGTACAGGCTGCTTTTGGTGAAGACGTGGCCGGAATCATCCGCGGATTGATACGTGTAAACGAGCTTTACTCCAAAAGCCCCACCATCGAATCGGAAAACTTCCGCAACCTGTTGCTCTCCTTTGCGGAGGATATGCGTGTAATTCTGATAATGATTGCAGACCGCGTGAACATCATGCGGCAGATAAAGGATAGTAAAAATGACGAAGCGCGTCGGCAAGTGGCTAATGAGGCTGCCTACCTCTATGCTCCCCTCGCCCACAAACTGGGTTTATACAAGCTGAAATCGGAACTGGAAGACCTTTCACTGAAATACACGGAAAAAGAAGTCTATTATCATATCAAGGATAAGCTGAACGAAACCAAAGCATCCCGTGACAAGTACATCGCAGCCTTCATCGCTCCGATGCAGAAGAAGCTGGAAGAGGCGGGGTTACATTTTCACATAAAAGGACGAACTAAATCCATTCACTCCATCTATCAGAAGATGAAGAAACAGAAATGTCCGTTCGAAGGCGTGTATGACTTATTTGCCATCCGCATTATTCTGGCTTCGCAAGTGGAGAAAGAGAAACAGGAGTGCTGGCAAGCATATTCCATTGTGACGGATATGTACCAACCTAACCCCAAACGGCTGCGCGACTGGCTGTCCGTACCTAAAAGCAACGGCTACGAATCACTGCACATCACTGTGATGGGACCTGAAAGCAAATGGGTGGAAGTGCAGATACGTACCGAGCGCATGGATGATATTGCCGAACGTGGTCTTGCCGCACACTGGCGCTACAAAGGCGTAAAAGGGGAAACAGGGCTGGACGAATGGCTGACTTCCGTACGCGAAGCATTGGAGAACTCGGATAGCAGCGGTCTGGAGGCAATGGACCAGTTTAAACTGGATTTATATGAGGATGAAGTATTCGTATTTACTCCAAAAGGCGACTTATTCAAATTGGGTAAGGGAGCCACAGTGCTCGACTTTGCTTTCCATATCCATAGTAAACTGGGATGTAAGTGCATTGGTGCTAAAGTAAACGGCAAGAACGCACAGTTGCGACAGGTGCTGAATAGCGGTGACCAGGTGGAAATAATGACATCGAACACGCAGACACCTAAGCAAGACTGGCTGAACATTGTAACTTCTTCCAAAGCGCGCACCAAGATTCGGCAGGCATTGAAGGAAATGGTAGCCCGGCAGCATGCTTTTGCCAAAGAAACCATAGAGCGGAAATTCAAGAACCGGAAGATAGAATATGATGAAGCGGTAATGATGCGCCTTATCAAACGGCTTGGCTTCAAGACGGTGACGGAGTTTTATCAAAGCATTGCGGACGAAACGCTGGATGTAAACGAAATCATAGATAAATATCTGGAACAGCAGAGGCGTGAGAATGATGTGCATGATGACATCACGTATCGTAGTGCCGAGGGATATAACCTGCAACAAACGCAGAACGATGACATCATCCGTTCGAAAGAGGATGTACTGGTTATTGACCAGAACCTGAAAGGATTGGATTTCAAGCTGGCACGTTGCTGTAATCCGATTTATGGGGATGATGTATTCGGCTTCGTAACAGTGACCGGAGGTATCAAGATACACCGTAGTGACTGTCCCAATGCTACGCAGTTGCGCGAGCGGTTCGGTTATCGGATTGTAAAGGCACGGTGGGCGGGCAAGTCGAAAGGTACACAATATCCAATTACGCTCCGTGTTGTGGGACATGATGACATTGGCATCGTAACGAACATCACTTCCATTATTTCAAAAGAGAATGACATCACATTGCGCTCCATCGGCATTGACTCGCACGATGGATTATTCTCCGGAACAATGACAATTATGGTGGGCGATACGGGACGGCTGGAAACGCTCATCAAGAAGTTAAGAACGGTGAAGGGAGTGAAACAAGTATCAAGAAACTGAATTAGCTACGAGATACGAGCTACGGGTAACAAGTTTCCTCCGGTGTATTATGGTTAACTTGTAGTTTGTAGCTCGCAACATGTCACTATTAATTATGAGATACGATTTAAAGAAGCAAATCCGCAGTTTTGGCTATGCCTGGAAAGGCATCAGGCAATGCGTAGGCAAAGAGCAGAACCTGAGCTTTCATCTTATTACTTCGGTAGTGGTGATAGCCGCAGGACTCTTTTTCGGCATCACACGCACGGAATGGATCATCATTGTGCTTTGCATAGGTGTGGTGATAGCTGCGGAACTATTCAATACGGCTATTGAGAAATTGGTGGATTTGGTTTCACCCGGACGCCATCCCATTGCAGGGCAGGTAAAAGACATTGCCGCCGGAGCAGTGCTGGTGTGCGCTGTTGCGGCGGCAATCATCGGGGTTATTATCTTTTTCCCGTATGTATTCGGTTAGAACCTTTATTTGAAGAGACTTTTTATCTCACCCGTTTCTTCTTGAAATAAGAGTATGTCAGCAAGAAGTAAACAGCCAAGGCTACCAGGATAGCAATGCCAATGACCTTATAAATCAACTGGAAATCCGTATAAAAATGAAGGTGTTCATTTCCGTTGTCCGACAGAAAGCAGCAAACAGCAATACCTATCAGGATACCGGCATCCATAGACAGATGGCAAGTAGTATTTGCAGTTCCCCGTTGGCAATGTTGAGACAGCTTAACAAATATCTTCGTAAAAGGTATCGTAAGCACCACTAAAACAACAAGGAAGAATAATACACTATAATCTCCCTGTTTGATTAGCGGCAATGCTACCCCGGGAATAAAGGCTATCAGCAACAGATTGAAAGCAGGAAGCCATCCACGCACCAGTAGGAAACGGTCGAGATTACAAAGGCTCATACCTATCGGGGCGCGAAAAGCTACATATACCCGCATGGCAAACAGAATGCTAAATATGCCACACAATATAGAAAGGTATGCCACCATACTGAAACCTTTGAGATAGAACATCCAAACTCCCGCCCCTACTCCTACCAGCATTCCCAGACGCGCGGCCAACGCAAAGCCCATGTTTCCGGCACTGCGGCATGAAGAAGCAGTGATGTCAATGGCCACTGTGATACCTGCCGTCGTAGCCAATCCAAAAGCTCCTCCTTGCACGGCTGCAAGCAACAGCAGTTTCGGGAAAGTGTCGACAAAGATGTAACCTAAAGTTGCTCCCAACATCACAAATGTGGAATACACAAGCACACGTTTCCTCTTGTACTCATCTCCCAGGTATGCATGAAACGGTCCTACAAGAAACATTGCTGCTGCAAAAACCAGAAACATACTACCCACCTGGCCGGTAGAGAGGCCCAATCGTGACACCATTACCGAAGGAAGTACCGGAAGAAGCGTATATATGGATGCAAAAAGCAGAAAATTGGCAAAGCACATCCGTATAAAGCCCAGTGACCAAAGATTATCAGTATTGCTCTTTCTCATTCGGGAAATCTAAGTTCTTCACATCAGATACATAACGGCTGATAGCATCAGTCATCACCGTATGCAGGTCGGCATAGCGACGTAGGAAACGGGGACGGAAGCCATTGTTCATACCCAGCATATCTTGAATAACCAAGACCTGGCCGTCTACTCCGCCACCGGCACCGATGCCGATAATAGGAATGGTGAGTTCACTTGCCACACGTTCTGCCAGAGCGGCAGGGATTTTCTCCAGTACAATGGCAAAGCAACCGGCTTCTTCCAGCATATGGGCGTCACTTATCAGCTTATCAGCTTCCGTATTATCCTTGGCACGAACGGTGTAAGTACCATATTTATTGATGGATTGCGGCATCAACCCGAGGTGTCCCATGATGGGTATACCGGCACTGAGAATACGCTTCACCGTACCTATGATTTCTTCGCCACCTTCCAGTTTCAATGCATCAGCATGACTCTCTTTCATGATGCGAATGGCCGAAGCGAGGCCTTCCAATTCATTGCCCTGATAGGAACCGAAAGGCATATCTACCACTACCATAGCGCGCTTCACACCACGAACTACGGACTTAGCATGATAAATCATCTGGTCGAGAGTGATGGGAAGGGTCGTCACATTACCTGCCATTACATTACTGGCAGAATCGCCTACGAGGATTACATCCATACCTGCACCATCCACAATCTGTGCCATGGTGTAGTCATAAGATGTCAACATAGATATTTTTTCGCCTCTCTGTTTCATCTCTATCAGGCGATGAGTAGTCACTTTACGAGTGTCATCTGAAATATAACCTGCCATATTTCTTTAATTATTAAGTTATTAGTTATTCTTTCTCAATTTTCGGGCGCAAAGGTATAACTTTTTCCCGTTACTTATGCAATCGGGTTAATTTATCGTAAGTGAACCCCTCAAAATCATCCAGGATATGATGGCATAACGGGGCTATTTCTTCGCGTGAGTTGGTAGTGGCCAGACCGATAACGGTAGCTCCGGAAGCCATGCCGGCTTTCAGTCCGTTGAAAGAATCTTCGAAGACATACGTTGTTTCCGGTGTGGTTCCGAAGACTTCCATACCCAGCAGGAAGCAATCCGGCGCAGGTTTTGACGCGGTAAACATCTCTGCCGTAAGAATACGGTCGAACATGGTTTTTATCTCAGGCTTGGCACGATACACAGCTTCCATCTTTTTATCGTTGGAGCTGGTGACTACAGCCATCTTGACATTGTTGCGGCGGAGGTCGGCGATAAAGGACTCTACACCGGGAACAAAGTCGTACGACATTTCCTGCTCAAAACGGTCGAGTCCGGCGGTGATTTCTTCCCGCTCTCTGGTCATGCCGGGGAAAAAGGTATCATAGATGTACATCAGGGTTTGTCCCTTCACACGGTTCTCCAAGTCTTCCATACCCAAGTAATCTACTCCTAACTTGTGCCAGAAGATGCTGTACTGCGTTTCTGTGTCGACAACGACACCGTCGAAGTCGAATAGAACGGCGATGTTTTTTGTTTCAGCCATATAAACTTTCTTTTACCTTATTATGTTAATACCTTATGAATTACGACACAAAGGTCAGAATAATACTTGAACCGAGCAAATAAATGAGTAACTTTGCTGTCCCCTAAAATAACATCATTATGAATAACAACCCTCACATATTAGGCACTGAAAGCATAGGCAAACTGCTGTTACAGTATTCTATTCCCGCCATTATAGGTATGACAATTACTTCGCTGTACAACATCATCGACAGTATTTTCATCGGTCACGGCGTAGGTGCGATGGGTATTGCCGGATTGGCAATCACCTTTCCGCTAATGAATCTTGTGGTAGCATTCTGTACGCTGGTGTCGGCAGGCGGTTCTACCATTTCTTCCATCCGCTTGGGACAAAAAGACCTGGACGGAGCAACAGAAGTGCTGGGAAATACGCTGATGTTCTGCCTGATTAACGCGGTCGTATTCGGCGGACTTGCTTTTGTTTTTCTGGACGATATATTGAGCTTCTTCGGTGCCAGCCGGGATACGCTGCCTTATGCACGTGATTTTATGCAAATCATTCTGGCGGGAACACCTATTACTTATACGATGATTGGATTGAACAATATCATGCGTGCCACGGGATACCCCAAGAAAGCAATGCTGACATCCATGGTGACCGTGGTTTGCAACATCATCCTCGCCCCTATTTTTATTTTCCACTTCGACTGGGGAATACGCGGAGCAGCCACGGCAACAGTGATTTCGCAGTTCATCGGTATGGTATGGGTAGTGAAGCACTTCCTCAACAAGGATAGTTTCGTTCATTTTGGTCCGGAATTCTGGAAATTGAAAAAGCGTATCATCAGCAGCATCTTCTCTATCGGCATGTCTCCGTTCCTGATGAATGTATGTGCCTGCGCCATCGTGATTATCATCAATAACTCGCTGCAACGCTATGGAGGCGATATGGCTATCGGAGCCTACGGCATTATCAACCGTTTGCTTACGCTTTATGTAATGATTGTGCTTGGCTTGACTATGGGTATGCAGCCTATTGTGGGATACAACTTCGGTGCACAGAAGCACGACCGCGTGAAGCGGACATTGAAGCTGAGCATCCTGACGGGTGTTTGCATCACCAGTAGCGGTTTCCTGATTTGCGAACTGTTTCCGCACGCCGTTTCCGCCATCTTCACGAATGACAATGAATTAATCGATATTGCTTCACGGGGAGTGCGCATCTGCGTACTGATGTTTCCGCTGGTAGGCGCCCAGATTGTGATCGGTAACTTTTTCCAGAGCATCGGGAAAGCGAAAATCAGTATCTTCCTTTCGCTCACTCGACAACTGCTGTATTTACTCCCCGGCCTGATTTTCTTCCCTCAATTCATAGGGCTGGATGGTATCTGGACCAGCATGCCTGTGGCCGACTTCTTCGCTTTTGTCACAGCTCTAATTGTACTGGGAACATACATCCGGAAGAAAAACAAAGAGAGTATTGCGTAAGTAATTTACACCCTTTTTATTCTGCCCTACAGATAGTTGCTGGCAAGGTAAAAACGATAAAATGAACTTATTCGCTTTTAATGCTATGTACAGGATTGTCGTTGGCTATGTGCCAAGCCTTGATTATCACACAAGACACAATGAATAAGTTCAGGCAAAGAGCGACAACTATGTACCATACCACAGACAAAGATACTGTGTCATTGAACTGACTAATCCAAACCTCACCAGCTTTGAATGCTCCAATTATACCTATCACAACCGCCGGAACAGCCAGCCACAACACATCGCACGAAAGCAATCGTAAAACTCCGCTGACTTCCGCTCCATTCACTTTACGAATAGCAATCTCTTTGGAACGCAGGCGGATTTCATCATTCACGTAACCGACGAGTCCCATGAGGATGATAAACAAGATAGTAATAGATGCCAGTAGCGTAACGTCACGAAACACACGGACAGATTTGGAATAACTCAGTATCTCTCCCTCCATCGAACGAAATAATAGCTCATCCTGAGGATATGCACGCCGCATTTCTTCATTCAGGCGGATTAAATTATCATCAAAAGGTTCTTTCAAACGGACATGCACATGATTGGCTGTGCCCTCTGCCCAAGTTATCATGACCGGGTTCCGATCATCCGGCGCAAGTGGAAAACTGAACGTAGCCAGCACACCGACAACCGTACCAAAATCATTTACCCGTTCGCCTACCCCGGTACCTTCCCATTTCATCTTCTCAACAAAAGTACGGTTCACAAGCAGTTGCCCACTGCCCGATAATCTTTGTCCGGCTGCAAGCTTCATACCCATGAAATCAAGGTAATCTGCATCGAACGCCGAACTGCGGGGGGAGAAAAGCCGATTGCCTTGGTTGTCCATTATCATATACGGAGCATAGAAACCTAACATCGTTGCACTGGCAGAAGCCACAGATTCTACATATGGCAGTCCTGCGAGAACGCTGCGTAGATTATCCGGATTCTCCAACCGCTGATAAACATAGGCGACGCGTTCAGGGCGGAAACCACGGTCGCGACCGGTGACATAGTTATACTGCATAAGGACGACTAACATCATACCCAGTATGAACGCTGCGCCTCCGAACTGAACAAATAATAAAATCCTTTTCCAGCCACGACGACCGGAAGTGTAGCGCTGAAAGACTTGGGTTACCGGTATACGCGAGAATAATGTACCTGGTAAACATCCTCCCAACAAGAACAGCAGAGTTACCACTGATAACGGTGCCCATAGATTTTGCCAAGCAAAAAGTACACCCAGTGGAATAGAGGCCAACTCTTCCATCTTTTCGCGGAAAACATATACTAATAAGCCCATAAAGAACAATGCCAGCATAACCACCACGGCTGTCTCTATCAGGAACATGGATAAAATGCTGTGTCCGGATGCACCGCTACACTTATGTACCCCGATAGCCTTGGCACGCTGTGTCAACGAAGCGACGGAGACTAATACATAATTCAGTGTTGTAGTAAAGAGCAATACGGCACCTAACAATGCCATTATCCAGATCATCTTCCGCACGCTTGGTTTTGAAAGATGAATGCTACGCATAGGTTCAATGCTCACTTTCAGTTCCAGGCCGCTATTTTCCGGTATATGGCGGGCGATGGTGGCCGAAAGACGGTCATTCAGTATGTCAGCATCGGCAGGAGTGCGTAAGCGCAAGTAACCATCATAATTACCCCCACTGTTCCACCCTAACCTCCACTGGGTGTGGCGTTCAATACTGGGGAAAGAAACAATAGCTTCCGGACGGGAATACAATTCTGTATTTAGCGGTACATCATCATAAATGCCTTTGACAAGCATAGGGATACCAGCACCACCCATCTGATAGTTCAGTGTTTTTCCCAATGGAGACTCACTGCCAAAGATGGTCCGCGCTGCTGTGCGAGACAAAAAGATAACATCCGGATTACCCAATTCCTGCGGGTTTCCTTCCAACACCTTGAGACCGAGTGTAGTAAAATAAAGGGTATCTGCCATCACAGTAGCAAAGTTGAACTTACGCTCTCCCAGGTGATAGTTACTACCAAAAAGCGAACAACTGGTCGTAGCACTCTCCACCTCATCAGGAAATTCATCAGCAATGGTAGCAGGGATGACTTCGATGGTATTGTAACCCTCACCACCCTTCAGCACACCTTCTTGCAGCCATCCGGTTTTCACAATATAAAGATTCTCCGGCTCGTGGTAGAAATTATCAAAACTCAGTTCGAAGGCAATACGGGCAAAAAGAAAGACGGACATCAACAATCCCAATGCCAGAGTGATAACTTTGATGATATTTGATCCGCGCCCACGAAGCAAGGTCTGCAAGGTATAATAAATCTGTCTCATATACTTCTATTTATTTATTCACTCTTAATACTTTCCACCGGATTCTCATTGGCGATATACCAGGCTTTCCAAATGACACATGTTATGATTATCACCAGATTGGCAATCGCTAGCAATACATATACAGCCCAACCCAACGGTACCTGCACCGCAAAAAGGTCCATCCATATCCCATTAACGTACCACGAGCTTACGGTACCGATAATGACTGCCGGTCCTGCCACATAAAGCACGTCACGCGACAACAATTCCAGTATCATCGACGCTTCAGCACCATTCACCTTGCGGATAGCAATTTCTTTGGAACGGCGACGTACTTCGTCGGTAGTGTAACCTATCAACCCCATCAGCATTACAAAAAGCATCACGACGGCTGCCAATATGGTGGCATCACGGAAGACACGTACAATGCTATACGCCTCCTGCATCTCCTGTTCCAACGGATAAAAGTCAACGGTTTTACCCGGAAAGGCTTCGGATGCCTGACTGTTCAGTTTACTCAGGTTCTCGACAAAAGGCTCTTTCAGGCGAATATGAATGCTATTGCCAAACTTACCACACCGGACAATAAGCGGTTGTTGCGGAACATAAAAGGAAGCTGTATGAAAGTCTTTCAACACTCCCACTACCTTGAGGTCACCAAGGCTAGTATGACCATTGTGTACCACACGCCCCAGAACCTCATCTCCCCAACGCATTATCCGGGCAAAAGTCTCATTCACCACTGCTTCATTACGTTCACGCGCCATGCGTCCTTCTTTCAGCGCCATTCCCATCATTTGCGGATAGCCTTCGGTCTCCACGCAATAGCGTGACGAGAAGATAGATTTACCGCTTTCATTCAGTATCATCATGCCACTCATTCCGATACATGGCGGATAGCTTGCCGATTCGACTGCTTCTACATAAGGCAGACCACGGAAAAACTGACGGGCCACATCCCGTTCCGTATTATCATCAAAATGGAGATCGCCAACAGCTACACGTTTTGCATCGTAACCCGTTTCCTTATTCAGCACATAGTGATATTGTGCCATCACTACACACATCAGTCCACAGATGAAGGATACTCCCATAAACTGAATAAAAAGTAGCGGACGTTTCCAGCCCTTCTTACCCTCGGTGTATCGGCGGAATACCTGAGATACCGGTATACGGGCGAACAGTCGTCCGGGCAATACACCGCCTATGATGAATAATACAAATACCACCAGCATCGGTACCCAAATGCGATCGGGCACAAAAAGAGATGTTAGCTGAACTTCCATAGTCTCTTCTATCATTTCACGGAAGTTGAACAATAGCAACACCATCACTCCTATCGACAGCAAAATGATAATACCCGTTTCCAGCAGAAACATACCGAAAACCGAACCACCCGAAGCACCATTACATTTGTGTACTCCCACAGCTTTAGCACGATAGGAAAGCGAAGAAACAGAGATTAGCACATAGTTCAGCGCAGCTATAAAAAGAATAGCAAAACCAAGAAGACTCATGATGGAAATCATACTCTTTACCGTATCACTATTGAGATATACCTCACGAATAGGCTGTATCACAGCCGTGTATCCCACACTCTCTTTTTCTTCCTGTGGAATATAATTCTGGATAACAGCATCCAGACGGGCATTGAACTTTTCAACATCTATTTTCACGCCCGGGCGTAGGCGGATATACTGGAAGTAAGAATCTCCGCCTTGCCAGGTATTTTCCGCCCACTCGCGGCTCCATCCTGTGGCTATGGAGATGACAGCTTCAGGATTCATAGTTGCATTTTCCGGTAGGGCTGCGTATGTGCCCTTCACTGTCAGTTGTATCTGTTTATCATAATTTATCACTTTCCCGATGGGATTTTCATCACCGAACATTTTCCGAGCCAAGCGATCACTGAGGAAGACAACATCTTTCTGTTGCAGTTCCCGTACGGCATCTCCCGTCAGCACCTCAATCCCCATAGTACGGAAGAAAAGAGAATCAGCCATAACCTTATAGTCACTGAAACGTACACTACCATTATACAACGGACCGAAGACCATGTACTTGCAGACATTGACGGCAGATTCCACTTCATCCGGAAAATTCTCAAGAATGAATCCTGCCACTACCGGTAAGTTCATCTCGTTGGGTTCGTCGTCACGTTCTCCATCTACGGTCCAGACGGAAAGCACCTGATAGAGTTGGTCATAGTCCTTGTAGCAGGTATTACAACTCTTTTCAAATGCCACGCGGGCGAAAAGCAGGATACTCATTGTCAGAGCCAACCCAAGGGAAATGACCTTGATGACATTAGAACCACGACCGCGCAGCAACGTTTGAATGACATAATAGATTTGCTTCATACTCTAAAATTTCTTTATTCGCTCTTGATACTGTTCACCGGATTTTCATTCGCAATTTTCCAGGATTTCCAGATGACACAAGCGACAATGATAATCAAGATAACCAGTGCAATCAGCACATATACAACCCAGCTAAGCGGCACTTGTGTGGCAAACTGTTCCATCCACATCCCATTGACATACCACGAAGCAAGCGTACCGATGACAACGGCAGGTCCGGCCACATAAAGTATATCTTTAGAGAGTAGTTCCAGTATGCCCAGAGATTCCGCCCCGTTCACCTTGCGAATGGCAATTTCCTTTGAACGACGACGCACCTCGTCTGTGGTGTAACCTATCAAGCCCATCAGCATGATAAAGAACATGGTCAATGCAGCCAGTATGGTAGCGTTACTAAACACACGCACAGCATTATATCCCTCCAGTATCTGTTGCTCCATTCCGTCGAAATCTATTGTTTTGTCCGGATATGCCTCAGATACATCTTTATTCAGGCGACGCAGATTCTCTGCAAAAGGTTCCTTAAGCCGTACGTGAACGGTGTTGCCAAAGGTACGGGTATAACCGAAGATTATGACATCCTGCGGTTGGTAAAAGGAACCTATATGAAAGTCTTTCAGTATACCTACCACTTTATAATTTTCACCTTCCATACGCAACGGATGATTCAGAGCTTTATCTCCCCAACGCATCCGCTCCACAAAAGCCTCGTTCACTACGATTTCATCCGTAGCACGTGCAGGGCGACCTTCCTTCATGGTCATGCCCATCATCTTAAAATAATCTTCAGGCGCATGGCTGGTACGAGTTGAGAAAAGCGATTGTCCACTCTCACCTTGAATCATCGAGCCACTATAACTCCAGATAGGGGTACTGACGGCACAAGATACCTCTTCCACATAAGGTAGTCCACGAAAGAACTGCAACGCTGGTTCACTTTCTTCGCCTTTACCAAAATAAGCTCCCCCCACTGCTACACGGCGTGGGTTGTAGCCCATATCTTTATCTTTCACATAATTGTATTGTGCCATTACCACATACATCAATCCGCAGATGAAAGCCACACCAGCAAACTGAACGAAAAGCAACGGACGCTTCCAGCCTTTCTTTCCTTCCGTGTAGCGGCGGAATACCTGCGATACGGGTATTCGGGCAAACAATCTGCCCGGCAGCACGCCACCTACAATGAACAAAGCCAGCACTACGGCAAGTGGTACCCAGATACGGTCCGGTGCAAAAAGTATGCTTAACTTAGCCGCAGTGGTATCTTCAATAAATCCTTGAAAATTCAGCAATATCAAAACCATTAACATCAAAGCCAGCACAATGATGATGCCCGTCTCCAACAGGAACATGCTAAACACTGTGCCTCCGCTTGCACCACTGCACTTATGCACGCCCACCGCTTTGGCACGGTAAGTAAGCGAAGAAATAGATATCAACACGTAGTTCAGCGCTGCGATAAAGAGAATTGCAAGGGCAAGAATGCTCATGATACTGTCCATACGTTTCACTTGGTCTTCGTTACGATACACATCGCGAATAGGCTTCACAAAGGCGGTGTAACCATAAGCTTTCTTGTCTTCTTCCGGACGATATTTCTGGATCATGGCATCCAGACGGGCATTCACTACTTCTTTGTCGGCTCCCGGACGGAAGCGGATATATTCGTAATAACTGTCGCCTCCGCGCCAGGAGTAGTTGCCCCAGCCACGACTCCAGGCAGTGGGCATGGATACGACTCCCTCTGGACGCATTGTGGCGTTTTCCGGCAAGGCAGCATAGGTGCCCTTCACTGTAAATTGTAGCTCTTTGTTGTAACTTAACACTTTCCCGATGGGGTCCTCATCACCAAAAATTTTCTGTGCTAAACGGTCACTCAGAAAAATGACATCCGGCTGTACCAATTCCTTTTCCGGATTTCCACTCAGTACTTCAATGCCCATAGTACGGAAGAAAAGCGAGTCGGCCAGCAGTTTTCCATCATCGAAACGAACGTCGCCATTATACAGAGGTCCGCCAATGAAATAAGCAGTGCTGGTGGCGGATTCCACCTCTTGAGGGAAATTTTCAAGAATGGCACCCGCTACTGGGCCACAATTCTGTTTCTGAGGTTCAAATTGTTCTCCATCAGCAGAAAAAATGGAAAATATCTGATATAGATTATCGTAATCTTTATAGCAAGTATCGTAACTTTGCTCAAAAGCTACACGGGCAAACAGCAAGATACTCATCGTCAGTCCCAACCCGAGGGAGATGACTTTGATGATGTTTGAACCACGTCCGCGCAGTAAAGTTTGTATTACGTAATAGATTTGTTTCATCACATTTTTTATTAATTCGTTGCAACACTTGCCACAATACTACCATCGAAAAGATGCACAGTGCGGTGAGCAAAACTTGCATCGTGCTGCGAGTGCGTCACCATGATAATAGTGGTTCCTTCCCGGTTGAGCTCTGTCAGCAAGTTCATCACTTCCGCACCATTCTTAGAGTCCAGATTACCGGTCGGCTCATCGGCAAGTATCAGCTTCGGATTGGTAACGACTGCACGGGCAATAGCCACACGCTGTTGCTGACCACCGGAAAGTTGTTGCGGGAAGTGCTTGGCGCGATGACTGATATTCATACGTTTCAGAATATCTTCCACCATTCGGCGACGTTCAGAAGCTTTGATGCCGAGATAAGTTAGAGGCAGCTCTACATTCTCGTACACATTCAGTTCGTCAATCAGGTTAAAGCTCTGGAATACAAAACCTAACTTGCCTTTGCGAACACGTGTACGCTCTTTTTCTTTCAAATCGCCTACTTCCTGTCCTAAAAGTTTATATGAACCTTCTGTCGGATTATCCAATAGTCCCAGTATATTCAACAAAGTTGACTTACCACAACCTGACGGTCCCATAATGGCTACAAACTCTCCCTCTTTCACTTCAAGGTTCACGTGGTTCAATGCCACTGTTTCCACTTCCGTTGTACGGAACACTTTGCTGATGTCATTAATTTCAATCATAATGCTTTTTATTATGTTATTTACTATGTATTTATTATTTCTTTTACTGTTCACTGGATTTTAATACTTGCTATATCCTGTTTATATTAAAACAGAAAGCGTGCCAAAGCATAAAAACTGTTTATTATCAAGAAATTAACTTTTCAAACGTCCACCATTACTGTCTAATAATTAGACACCTCCGTCCAAAAATTAGACACCCGGCAAGAAGAGCCCCATACGAAAGGAACAGAAAAAAGGAAGATAAGACAAGTATTTATCAAAAAGAAAACTCTATCTTTGCCCGCAGTTTTCTCAAAGATACTAATAATGTTAATATTTACAACACATGAAACTATCTAAACTCCTATTCATCCCGCTTATAGGGCTATGCATGAGCGGTTGTGACATGATAGATTATCATCCCTATGATGTGCGCATCAGTGGTCAGACGGACATAAATAATTATAACATTCAAAGGATAGAGGCAAGTTGCAAAGACAAAACCACTATCCGTTTCGCCACCTTAAGTGACTCACAACGCTGGTATGATGAAACCGTAGATTTCGTTAACCACCTCAATAAACGAAACGATATTGATTTCGTTATCCATGATGGAGACTTTAGTGATTTCGGGGTCACGGACGAATTCCTGTGGCAACGGGACATATTGAACAAGCTGAACGTTCCCTATGTCGGCCTGATTGGTAATCATGACTGCATCGGTACGGGTGAAGACACTTTTCGTGCCATTTTTGGTGACCCGAACTTTGCTTTTATTGCCGGACGCATCAAGTTTGTCTGTCTGAATACCAATGCCATTGAGTATGATTACTCACGCCCTATCCCGGACTTTGATTTTATCTCCAGTCAACTTGAAGAGCCTCGTGAAGAGTACGACCGCACTATATTCTCTATGCACATTCGTCCCTTCTGCTATGAATTCAACAACAATGTAGCCCAGGTTTTCCAGTATAGTATTACACAATTTCCCGGATTACTATTCTGCACGGCAGGTCATGAACATCGTTTATTTGAAGAAGATCTTTTTCAGGATGGCGTGATGTATTACATGAACGACTGTATGAAAAACCGCACCTACTATATATTCACTGTAACACCTGACGGATATGAGCGTGAAGTGGTCTATTACTAAAGTACTGATGTGTTCCCTCCTTGTTTGCTCATCAGTGACCCATGCACAAGAAACCAAAACAATTGAAGCACACCAGGTATTCAGAGATACCGTAATCATTACGAAATATGATACTGTGTGGATGGAAAAAGAGAGGGTGAAAATAGATAGTGCCGACGTTAGCAATAAACGTTACAGTCGTTATGACAAACGCATTCATCGCTACCGGAAACACTGGGAAAATTTGATCCCCACACATACGAAACTGCAATTTGCCGGTAATATGGGATTGCTGTCTCTGGGCACTGGATGGGATTACGGAAAACGCAACCAATGGGAAACGGATATATTTCTTGGTTTCTTGCCTAAATATAATTCTAAACGTAACAAGATCACTATGACCCTGAAGCAAAATTATATGCCTTGGAGCATTGATCTTGGAAAAGATTTCTCGGTAGAGCCACTTGCTTGTGGAATATATTTCAACACTGTATTTGGCAGTGAATTCTGGACAAATGAACCTGACCGTTATCCCAAAGGATATTATGGTTTTTCGTCCAGGGTACGTATCCACGTCTTCCTCGGACAGCGACTGACGTATGATATCCCGCCACATTGGCGATTGGGTGCCAGAGCAATTACTTTTTTCTATGAGATAAGTACCTGCGACTTATATGTGGTAAGTGCGTTTGTTAACAAATATCTGAAACCGAAAGATTACCTCAGTCTGTCATTCGGTCTGAAAACGCAGTTATTTTAGCTATGTTACATACACAAAGTCATGTCTGCATCACGCAGACATGACCTCGAGAGAATTTATAGAGTTTAATACATGTTATACGAACTCTTCGACCATATACATGTAAACAGTGTGACAAAATTGTAAAATTCATAATTAAACAAAAAGGGCCGCATCTTCTTATACGAAGTGCAGCCCTTTTCCTTTTATTTCTCTTTCTTAATATGAACGAGCAAACAAAGCACGGCAAGCCGAAGGTTTACCAGTCACCATACAAACACCCGGTTCTTTATCATCATCCAGGAAAGTTTCGAAGGGGATACAACGGATGGTAGCCTTAGTATCTTCTTTGATTTTCTCTTCTGTTTCTGTCGTTCCATCCCAGTGAGCCAGGATAAAGCCACCTTCTTCAATCTTCTCCTTGAATTCATCGTAACTATCCACTTTCGTGATATGGGCATTGCGATAGTTAAGTGCTTTCTGGTAGATGTTAGCCTGAATTTCTTCCAATAAGTCTTTTACATATTCTTCGATGCCATCGCAAGAACGAGTTTCTTTCTCCAAAGTGTCGCGGCGCATCACTTCCATTGTATTGTTTTCCAGGTCACGACCACCCATCACCAGACGAACAGGCACACCTTTCAGTTCATAGTCAGCAAACTTGAAGCCCGGACGTTTGTTGTCAGCATTATCATACTTAACTGAGATGCCCATGGATTTCAGTTTCGCAACGATACCTGCAACCTTTTCGTTAATCTTCTGCAGCATCTCCGCATTCTTATAAATAGGAACAATGACAACCTGTATCGGAGCCAGATGCGGCGGCAATACCAGTCCGTTATCATCAGAGTGGGTCATGATAAGCGCACCCATCAGACGGGTAGAAACACCCCATGAAGTAGCCCAAACATATTCCATCTTGTTTTCCTTATTCACGAACTGCACATCAAATGCCTTGGCAAAGTTCTGTCCGAGGAAATGGGAGGTACCGCTTTGCAAAGCTTTTCCATCCTGCATCATAGCCTCGATAGTGTAAGTATCCAATGCACCGGCAAAACGTTCGTTAGCTGATTTCACACCTTTCACAACAGGAACAGCCATATATTTTTCTGCAAATTCAGCGTATACATTCAGCATACGTACTGCTTCTTCTTCAGCTTCCTCGCGGGTAGCATGCGCAGTATGCCCTTCCTGCCACAGGAATTCGGCAGTACGCAGAAAAAGACGGGTACGCATTTCCCAACGCATCACATTGGCCCACTGGTTGCATAGGATAGGCAGGTCGCGATAAGAATTAATCCAGTTCTTATATGTGTTCCAAATGATAGTTTCGGAAGTGGGACGGATAATCAGCTCTTCTTCCAATTTAGCTTCCGGGTCCACAATCACACCGCTACCATCAGGAGCATTCTTCAAGCGATGATGTGTAACAACTGCACACTCCTTTGCAAAACCTTCCACATGTTCCGCTTCACGGCTAAGGAAAGATTTCGGAATCAACAGGGGGAAATAAGCATTCACATGTCCTGTCTCCTTGAACATATCGTCAAGCTGACGTTGTATCTTCTCCCAGATAGCATATCCGTAAGGCTTAATCACCATACAACCACGCACAGCCGACTGTTCTGCCAAATCGGCCTTTATTACTAACTCATTATACCACTGCGAATAGTTTTCGCTGCGTTTGGTCAGGTCTTTTAATTCTACTGCCATTTTATATCGTTTTTTTAAGTTTTTCGGGTATATCCATTAAACAGTCGGCAAAAGTACAAAATTTTGTGTGAAAAGTGTGTTTGATAAACACACTATTTAAAAAAAGCCGCAACTACATGATGATATGTGGCACGAATTCCGACATATTATCTGTTTTTGCAGCGGCAAAAGTATATAAAAAGAAAGAATTAATACAGATATTCACAAGATTACTTCAGAACAATAAATGCCATTTGGTGTTTATTTAGACAGCATTTATTATATTCTACACTGAGGCATTTTATCCTTCCGAGCGAATACTTCCTTAATTTATATTTAATAAGTTGTATTTTTCAGTCGATTGCTTTGCTTTTTTGAATGAAATTTTATATATTTGTATCGTATAATACAACTTTTTAGAGATGCATTATTAAAAGGCTTTAGTCATTCATAATATAAAAAATAGAAACTATGGGCAGAAAAATCAACTTTTTAGTTTTAGTAACTGTCATGGTGGCATTCTTTTCTTCTTGTTCCAACAACGATGTATACGATCCCACCAGAGAGGCAGACTCAAAAAAGGCGCAGTATGAAGCAGCTTTTATCAAGAAGTACGGCGCTATTTCGCCTGACCAGGACTGGGGATTCGGTGAAAACCCTACTACACGCGTGGCCAACCCTAACAGTAATCAATGGAAAAACTTTACTGAGGTGCCGGAGGATATTACAGCAGCAGAAGAGGAAAAGGTAACTGAGTGGTTTAAAACACATCAAAACCCTACATCTATCGCCATTAATTGGTCGGACTTTTTTGTGCAGCATGTAAGTAGTTCACATGCTAATATGGACTATTTGGTGGCAGTGTTGCAAAATGGTGATAATGATCATATCAACAACTTCAATTCCAGTAATGGAGTAATCATGTTAATACAAAAAAGCGGAACATCTCAGTTTGGATATAATAATACTTTAGATGGTAAAATACACTATAACCACACCATCCAGTATATTGATGGGGCTTATTATGTCGGATTTGACTTTGAAGCAACCGGACAAAACTCTAATCAACAAGAAGCTGCTGATGGCTACTATAGCGACTGGATAGTTAAAATCACTCCTGCAAAATATACTAATGCTCGACGAATTATGGCAGAAGACCTCGGAGAAATCGGAGACTTCGACTTTAACGATGTCGTATTCGATGCTGCAATAGTAGAAGGTGGTGATGCTGTAATCACTTTGCTGGCTGCCGGCGGAACTTTACCTTTATATATTGGAGGAGAGAGCGCAGAAAATGAAGTTCACACCCGTTTTGGTGTTAGCACAGAGACAATGGTGAATACAGCAGTCGGAAAACATCAGAACATACCTCCTGTAATGTTCAGACTTTCAGGATATGCCAACAAAACCATAGTCGACATCCCAATTACCGTAAATGGAATAACACTGAAAGCAGAAACAGGAAAAGCTCCCGGAAAACTAAGTGTTCCTACTACAGTAGATTGGGCTAATGAAACTCAAGCTATCGACAATCGATACCCCAAATTTAAGAATTATGTGAATAACCCTGATATTAATTGGTGGGAAGAATAAAGAAGAGGATACATAGAAGATACATTAGGTGATTAGAAGGGAAAGGGATGATGCATTAGTTGTATCATCCCTTTTGTTTTGCCTAAAATATAAAAGCTCTATAAGCTAAAACAAGAAATCCTGACAGCCATTTTACTGGTTATCAGGATTATTTCAGATGAGCGGCAAGCGAGGTTCGAACTCGTGATCCTCAGCTTGGGGGGCTGCGCTGTAATGTATGCAGCCTCGTAGCGGAGAAGACGAGACTTGAAAAGGTTTATATGTCAGCCCATAGCAGAAATACGTACCGAGACAATGGTAAAGACTGTTGTACAAGGTTGATACGTTACTTATCTCGCCACCTATAGCTCCTCTGTTGGTTTTCCAGCTAACAGACACTATTCGTATTGGTGACACTGTTGTTCATCGTGAACAGGCTTATTATGAGGACAGTCTTTACCGGGCATGGGTGAGTGGGTATCGGCCGAGGCTGGAGTAAGTTATAGTCTGTTTCAATGGTAAGGGAGTAGAAGTCATCTTATAGCGATAAGTGGCGAGACTCGGCGAAAGTTGGGGCTTTTGGGTTGTTTATTTCGTTTTTGTACCAATTTTGCGTATGTTTTGCACGTTTTCTGTGTAAAATCAATAAAAAAGTAGGTAAAAATAGACTTTTTTGGGCGAAAAGCGTTTAATTTGCATAAAGAATTCGCATGATTATGGAACTCACAAGTATAGATTACGCACGATTGATTCAGTATGCAGCTCAGAAGTTGCATATGACCCAATTGAACAAAACTCAGATTAACAAGATTTTGTTCTATGTGTATGGTGTATATTATGCTGAAACAGGTAAGTTGTTATTTGGGGATGATTCTCCTAAAGCATGGCCGTATGGGCCTGTATTTCCTATCGTAAATAAAAAAATCAATCCTGATGAAATTATAAAATCTTTTTCCAACGACAAATTATGCGAATTCAATAAGCGTCCTAAAGCATTGGAATTAGTTAAATCTGCAGTTGATATAATGCACTTGATGAGTGCTGTTTCTTTAACTCAATGGTCTCATAAAGAAGGCTCTCCTTGGTATAATACTCTTTATATTAAAGATAAAGAAGGTAATGTTATTGAACAAAACAAATGGAATACACCAATAAATACTGAGGCAATAAGAGAATATTTTTCTAATCCTGCAAATAGAATTAAATAATGAGTAAGAAAATTACCTTCCATGCAGATGATGACTTGTTTAATACTTTATTCGGTTCGAGTAAGGTAATTAAGCCCTACCATTATTTTATTCATTTAGGATATTATATTCCGTATTGGATAAAGTTCTTTTTCTCCGCTCCTTTTAAAGAAAAGAAAAAAGATATTAATATACTTGATACAGTTAGCTCTCTTTTAGAATCTGAAACTACACCCGAAAATCTTGATAAATGCAAGGAACTTGTTCATTTACATAGAATAGTAGAAAATACCAAAGCTAGACGTAGGCTTGAAAAATGGTCATTACGTGTTATTGCTATATACTTATTTATTGTACTTACAATAGTTGTTTGTAATTATATTGCCGTCCCTTTATTGTCGGGTTATATGGATATACATGTTACAGAGCCTATAATGATAACTATACTTTCCACAACAACGATCAACATTATTGGCTTAGGTTTGATTGTTTTGAGAGGACATTTTTTGGCTAATGATAATTCGAATAGTATAAAAAAGACAGACTGTGATAAGGCAGCCGAATAAGCTGCTTTTTTCTTATATCCCTATTTCATGCTATCTAACATCCAATGTTGAGTGACAACCTATTATATTATTTCTTATTTTTACACACTAACTTAAAAATAATATATCATGGCAGAATATAGTAGGGAACAAAGGAATAAATTGAGTAGGGCGATTGCTAATAACAAAGCAGGGAATAAGCAAATGAAAGTAGTTGTGGATAATAGAGAATCAATTCCTATTCAAATGGCTACTACCAGAATAAGGTGGAATCCAGATGGGCATTTTATATCTGGACCACGAACAAATCCGGAAAATATAGTAAAGATACTTAATGAGATGAAAGTGAACAATGTTCTTAATTTTGTAAATGTACGTAATAAATATCAAAATGGACATATTGTAGCTGCCAGCTTTGGTGGTGCTCAAAATGCTGATAACTTAGTGTCATGGGGGGATCAAATGGAAGAAAAACAAGGCGATTTTGAGAAAACAATAATGAATGGTGGAGCCAATTCAAGCGTTGCAGAGTGGATAAATTACCCATCTGGTGGCGTTAATGAAGAAGGGGATTTAATAGATACATATACAGTTGGTAACGGCGGGTTAGACACTTCAGTAAGAAATCAGTGGATTAGTAAGGTTAAGGGTATTTTAGTAACAAAGAATGATGCTGGGTATGAAAAATTAGGTCAGCAAACGGTAGAAAATAGACCTAGTGATGTAGCTATTGGTCATGCAGTCGAGGCTAAATACGATAGTGCAATTAAAGATAAATTCAATAAAGCAATATCACGTTTGCCGACTGCATATCAATTGGAATATAAACCTGATTCCGCTCATAACCCTAATGCGAGGGGGGATATAAAAAATGAATTAACAGAATTTCCTAGTATTGCATTAAATGAAAATGATAAGTTATTTACCTTCCTGAAATTATCTATTGTATCAGAAGGTGCACAGAAATGGCGCATTATTTAAGCAACAAAAACTACATATAAAACTGTAGAATGTACTTGCCGGATGCTTGACTATTTCCTTGTTCAAGTCGATAGCTTGCTCCATGTAATCTTGTGCCGGGCTCGGAAATCCTGCGCGAATACCTTCGTCTGCATAGGGTAAGGGCAGACTTGAGGAAATGTCAATCTTATGTATTTCTATGTTCCTTTTCATCGTGACAAATAAACGAAGAAATAATGAAAGTAAAAGTGTCGATTTTGATTTTTTAAAAAGAAAAGGCAGTTTTTCAACTGCCTTAAATTATCAAGCTCATCAGCACTTATCAACAATTTCTGCTTGATATTTTACATAGTTTTAGTCCAGGAATAAAAAATCCTTGTAGCTTAGTAGCTATAGGGGTAGTATCTGTATCATGATTACCCTTTCATCATCATAATATCCGCTCTCATTTCGATGTACTCCTTGTATTTCTCTGGATTGTTCACATAATCTATTACTCTGTTGATTGCTATCTCCGCTTGTTTTTGTTTGACCTTGGTATAATACCTGATAATGCCTTTACTTTTGTCTGAATGTCCCAAACAGTAGTCTATCACTCCGTCCGGGATTCCGAGTTCAGAAGCGAATTGGGCAAAGGTTTTGCGGGCGGAATAATACATACTACACGCTCTTTAATACCAAGTTCAGATGAGATCTCTTTGATACTTCTTGATACGTAACGAGAGAAATTCTTATATGCGAATTTATATCCAAAATCCAATTTACCAGTTCGCTTGTCAATCCATTTTTCTATAATATCTTTTGCTTGTTGATTAACTGGAATTACTATTGAATTTTCATCATTTGTTCTATTCCGTATTTTCTCCCTTTTGTATTCTATGCAACCTCCTGAACTGAAATCGACATTAAGCAAATCTATGAGATTTATACCTCCAAAATAGAATGACAAAGAAAATACATCACAGACAACAATCAATTTTCGCGTTGTCGTATTAAAGCTAATTATTTTCTTTAATGATTCGAGCTCTATACTTACATCACGTACCGGAAAGTTTGGAATTGAATAATCTATAAATGGATAAATATCGTATACTACTTTCCTTTTTTTTATAGATCTGTTGATTATAGTCCTCACATTGCGCATTGCTATTCCTATAGTTGCTTTGCTCCATTTCTTTCTTTGTAGAAAAGAAGAATAGTTTTCAATTAGTTCTGGAGTTATATCCAACAGAAGAATATCTCCATTAGTGTATTCGAAGAAAGTAGCTTTACTACTTGAAAGCAATCCAGCATATCCTTTTTGTCCATTGTGCAAAAGTTCGGCTATATAATCATCACATGCTGATTGAAACGTTTCTACTGCTTGTTTTGATGAACCTCTAAGCAATAATTTCTTTAGTTGCGAGGAAGAATACAATGAAACATTGTCTATTTTATCTAACCTATCTTGATATTCATTAAGAAGATGGCGCAATTTAGTATTCATTATTGATGCGTCAGGTCGCTTTATAACTTGTCCGTTTTTAAACTGAGATATGTTGTCTATCTTGAACTGAGTTACAATGTAACAGGTTTCTTGCTTATGACAAACTGCTACTCTTATTTTATGACTGCCATCTTTTAAAACCTTAGCTTTGAAAATTGTTAATTTTAAAGTTGCCATATTGATTAAAATTAAAGGATAAGTTTTGGATAAGTTATTTCGTCCAGCAATGGACGTATTATCCTTTTTTTTAATCAGTAAATTAGAAAAGTTAAAGAAGAAGGTGCAATAATAATATGCTAATAACATGAGTATTACACTCTTCTTCTTTTGAGCGGCAAGCGAGGTTCGAACTCGTGACCCTCAGCTTGGGAAGCTGATGCTCTACCAACTGAGCTACTGCCGCATTGCTTTCTTAGAAAGACGATGCAAAGGTAAAAAGAAGTTTTTTATATTCAAAAATAAAAATGTAATTTTACAGCCACAAAAGTGAAAAATCCATGAAACGAATTATACTCATCACCGGAGGTGCCCGTTCGGGTAAAAGTACTTATGCAGAAAAAATGGCATTAAGCCTCTCCCTCAACCCTGTTTATTTGGCTACTGCGCGCATCTGGGACGAAGAATTCCGTCAACGTGTCATCCGCCATCAACAAAGGCGAGGTCCAGAGTGGACAAATATTGAAGAAGAAAAGCAATTAAGCCGCCACCAATTGGCAGGACGGATTGTATTGATAGATTGTGTAACTTTGTGGTGCACCAATTTCTTCTTCGATGTAAAAGCTGATACAGATAGCGCTTTGACCACTGCCAAAGAAGAATTCGACCGCTTCACAAAACAAGATGCCACCTTTATTTTTGTTACTAATGAAATAGGTATGGGCGCGACTTCAGATAATGAAATCCAGCGAAAATTCACCGATATGCAGGGATGGATGAATCAATACATCGCAGCACAGGCAGATGAAGTTTGGTTGATGGTATCGGGAATTCCGGTGAAAGTGAAATAAAAGAGTGATAAGATGATAGAGTGATGAAGGTGGTGAAGTGATAAAACGATAAAAAAATAAGCATATGAAAACATTTAGAATTGTACGACCGGACGAAAGTATCCGCCCGGTATTGATAGATAAAATCAATAATCTAACCAAACCGAAAGGCTCATTGGGTACTCTTGAAGAGCTGGCTCTGCAAATGGGATGGATACAGCAAACCTTATCTCCTACTCTGCAACATCCGCAAAATATCATCTTTGCTGCCGACCATGGGATTGTGGAAGAAGGTGTCAGCTTGTCACCCAAAGAAATAACCTGGCAACAAATCAGCAACTTTCTGCATGGCGGTGCAGGAGTAAATTTCCTTTGTCGCCAGCATGGTTTTACACTGAAGATTGTAGATGCAGGGGTAGATTATGATTTGCCTTATGAAAAAGGAATCATCAATATGAAAGTACGCAAAAGTACCCGGAACTATCTGCACGAAGCTGCCATGACGGAAGAAGAAATGGAACTCTGTCTGGAACGTGGTGCAGAGGTTGTACGTCGTTGCCACGAAGAAGGCAGCAATGTGCTCAGTTTCGGAGAAATGGGTATTGGGAATACCTCTTCTTCTTCCATGTGGATGACTTGTTTTACAAAAATTTCTTTAGAACAGTGTGTAGGTGCAGGCAGTGGACTGGATAATGCGGGCATCCGCCACAAATATGAAGTGTTGAAGCAATCTTTAGATAACTACAAAGGAGATTATTCTCCCCGTGACATCATCCGTTATTTCGGCGGACTGGAAATGGTGATGGCTGTAGGAGGCATGCTACAGGCTGCGGAACTGGGAATGATTATTCTGGTAGATGGCTTCATCATGACAAACTGCATCCTGGCCGCCAGTAAACTATATCCCGAAGTATTGGACTATGCCATCTTCGGACATTGTGGAGACGAAACAGGACACAAACTGTTACTTGACAATATGGGTGCAAAGCCCCTTCTGAACTTAGGACTTCGCTTGGGAGAAGGAACCGGTGCTATCTGTGCGTATCCCATTGTGACGTCCGCCATACGGATGATTAACGAAATGGACAACTTTGCACATGCATCCATAACAAAATATTTTTAGTGATATGAAAATTCTTGCAGCACTCATCTTTTTCACACGGTTGCCTTTTTGGAGGATAAAGGAGGTTCCGGCAGAACATTTCAAACGAATCGTTCCCTACTGGCCTCTGACCGGATGGCTGACAGGTGGCATCATGGTCGGTGTATTATGGCTGGCTGCCCAGGTTCTTCCGATATCTATTGCATGCCTCCTTGCAATCGTCTCCCGACTACTTGTCACTGGGTGTCTGCATGAAGATGGACTGGCGGACTTCTTTGACGGGTTCGGTGGAGGAACCACGCGCGAACGTACACTTGCCATCATGAAAGACTCGCATATAGGTAGTTATGGCGTCATTGGACTGATTGTTTATTTCTTGTTACTATTCCTGCTTTTAGAAAATCTGCCTTTGAAACTGATTGGCGTTTTTGTCATCTGCGGCGATTGCTATTCCAAGTTTTGCGCATCGCAGATTATTAATTATCTGCCTTACGCACGAAAAGAAGAAGACAGTAAAGCGAAAGTGGTTTATGACCGTATGACACTGCAAGAATCACTAACAGGTTTTGTCTGCAGTCTGTTACCGATTGTTGTTTTTCTGCCAATCGTTTTCTGGCCGATAATGTGCTTTCCGCTCCTTACTTTTATCGCACTGTGCAGACTGATGAAACGCCGTCTGCAAGGTTATACTGGAGATTGCTGCGGAGCCGTGTTCCTGCTTTGCGAGCTCTCGTTCTATCTTGGTGCTGCCATTCTGGTGTATGCGCACATCAGATATGGCAATCCGGATTTTCTCAACACTTATTTAAAATAGTAATCATATGGAAGTTATTTTTATCAGACATACCTCGGTTGATGTACCTCCCGGAGTATGCTACGGACAATCGGATGTCCCTTTGCGTGACAGTTTCAGCCAGGAGGCTGCCGTCACTTCAGAGAATCTGAAGAGTTATCGTCCGGAAGGTCGGGCTTTCGACCATGTATATACCAGTCCTCTATCCCGTTGCGTGCGTCTTGCCACCTATTGTGGCTATCCTGATGCCGAACGGGATAACCGTATCATGGAAATCAACTTCGGCGATTGGGAAATGAAAAAGTTCGACGAAATAACTGACCCGAGATTGAAAGAATGGTATGCTGATTACATGAATGTACGTGCCACAAATGGTGAATCATTTACGATGCAATATCAGCGTGTTGCCAATTTTCTGGATGAATTGAAAGAAAAGGACTACGAGCAGGTAGCCGTCTTTGCACATGGCGGCGTACTGATTTGCGCACAACTTTATGCAGGAATAATAAAGCCGGAAGAAGCATTCAGTGCTCTGACTCCTTACGGAGGAATTGTCAGATTAAAACTTGAACACAGAAACAGTTTGAATTAGTTGACAAGGGGACAAGTTGACAAGGGGACAAGGAGACAAGGTTCCATGCGGTATAGAAGTATTACGCAGCCCCTTGTCCCCTTGTTAACTCGTTAACTTGTCCCCTTTTTTTCTTCTCAGTTATTCTTTTGTCTGAATACTAAATGAAACCAACGGACCTTCTGCCGTATCCGCCTGTACCTTATAGGTACCACCAAAAGCATGAATAAAGTGCGTATTGATTTCATGACGGATAAGTGCTGTTTTATTCTCAAAGCGCACTTTAGCAAGAGGTGTACCGATTACTTTAAAAAGTAACAGCTTCTTTTCCCGGTCATATTTGATGCGGATAACAATATTGTACGAATCGTCATCACTTTCTACCGGTACCAGCAGACTGGATAATAATGAAGAAAACCAGTTCTTATCCGTATTTATCACCAGACTTTCGATATCCGTCTTCAAACGAACAGCCACGTGTCCATTGGCAGCCTGTATGGCAGCAGCAATTTCTTTCCGGCACAGAGCTATCACTTCGCACTCTTCCTGTACGTATTGTGTCTTACCGGATTCCAAACGGGAAAGTTCCAGAATACTATTGACATACTTCAAGAGGTTTTCCGCATTCTCCTGAATCATTTTGCCATATTCCATTTTTGCTTCTGTCGTAAGTTCTTTAGGCTCTGTCAGCAGTTCGGCAAAACCAACCACTACATTCAACGGCGTACGTATATCATGACTGATTTCTGATTGCAGGCGATCTTTAGTAACATTATCCGCTTCTGCCTGCATAGCAGCATCTGCCGTTATTTTTTCGGCTGTAACAATCTTCCGGGATAAATAACGTGTATAAAGATAAAAGATAAGTACCAGTATCATTAATGTAACCAGAAACAGAAAACCACGTTTGTAATTGGTATCTTTTATCTTCTGTTTCTCCATAAGAAGCTCATCGATATGATAGATCTCCTTCATTTGCTGCAGTTGATTTGCAGAAAAAGCATTGTCCAGAGAATCCTGAGCCTGTATCAAGTAACGCCTTGTTTCAATAGCTCCGTCAATATCACCCTTATTAATCTGAGTAGACGCTTTGTAATTAATTAGTGTAGCAAAAGTGGATACGTAATGATTCAGCACTATAGGCGTCACCTCATCTATCAATGCAATACTTTTATCATACTCCTCCGTACGGGCATAAAATTGTAACTGTACAAGCTGTATATTGAGCCAGAAAACAGGATCAACATGGTCTTCCAACAAAGCTTTAGCCTTATCTATATGCTCCTGTGCAGTATGAAAATCCCCCTTATTCATAAATAAAAGGACATACTTTATCTGACAGTCGATTTCAAAGTTGCTCCAATTCTTCCGTGCTTCAGGTTCACGTTTTACGACTTCCTGCAACTCTTCATCCATTTGCCGCAAATAAGGCACCCTCAGGCTGTCTCTTCCTGTGTTTCCATACACCTGGGCTATACGCGAAAGAATATCCACACGTAAGTTGGTCTTAGTTTGGGAAGTAAAACGTTGATAAGCTTTCAAAAAAACAGTCAATGCTTCATCCACTCTGCTGGATACTCCATAAGCACACCCCAAGCTATTGTATGATGCTATTTCACCATTATTACTATGATATTTCAGAGACTCTTCCAATGCTTCCTTTGCCACATATACAGCCTTTTCTATCTGCCTCTTAGAAGCGAGAGCACGGCTGATGGCAGCTTTTTGTTCCAGATAATAATCATAAGTACCCACTTCAGGAGCATACTCTTTCAGTTTATCCACCCAATATGCCAGGCTATCCGGATTATGCAGTTTATCGTAACAAGAAGCCAGATAAAAAGCACCCAAATTCTCATAGGTTGTATTTTTCTGGATACATGCTTCCTTATATAAAGCAGTAGAAAAAGTCTTGTTATAGGGAGCATACTGATGCCTGTGGGCCATGTCACGCAAATAATTCAATTTGGCAAGCGTATTCGGCATGGCCTGTGCAATTTTCATGACGCTATCCTGGTATTGTTGTGCATGGGTATCTTCCGCATACAGTCTATCAGGATACAGACTCAGCAAACAAAGCAATATGATTACGATATCTTTCATGATACAACGTCCTCCGCTTTAGGTTTATACTTCAACGGATGCGTAAAACAGAAACGAGCGCCCTGCGTATAGTTGCTGTCCACCCATATCCGCCCTTTCATGTGAGTCACAATCAACTGGCAGATGGACAGTCCTAAACCTGTTCCCTGCGCAAAGTCATTCAGTTTCTCAAAACGCTCGAAAATCACACCCTGTTTTTCAAGAGGAATACCGCAACCTGTATCGGTTACGGAGAAGAAAGCTGTATTACGGTCGGACTGTTCCAGTTTTAATACAATTGATCCTTCTTTGGTAAATTTAGTAGCATTGACCAATATATTAATCAAAACCTGACGAAGACGGGCGTCGTCCGTTTCTATCATCAATTCAGGAAGTTCTGTATCAAAACGCAGTTCAACTTCAAGCTTACGAGAAGCGGACACGGTTTCCGTAGCTTCCCTACAAAGCCTCACAGCATCATAAGGGCGGATGTTGAATGTGATATTGTCACTCTCAAAATCAGAGAAGTCGAGAATATCATTAATCAGTTTCAGAAGCTGGAAAGAATTGACTTTGATAATTTCACAGAATTCCTTGCGCGATTCTTCGTCGAACGAATCATCATCCGAAGCCAGCACAGCAGAGAAGCCGACAATGGCATTGAGCGGTGTACGGACTTCGTGACTCATATTTGAAAGGAACATATTTTTCTTCTGAATAGCCCGTTCAGCTTTCTGTATCATCACTTCCTGCGAATGCTTCGATTCTCTCAAACGGAAAATCTTTTTCCAGCTAAGATAGAGAAATAGCAACAGAACAAGTGTGCAGACTGCAATTCCCCCCAAGTAAAATCGATAGGAAAACAAACGGTCCCGTTCATTCTGGTAAGTCAGTTGATCGGCTTGAAAACGAGTAGTCAACAGATCTATCTCTTTAGGATAATTTTTCTCGAACGATGATTTGATATAAGAAAAAACTTTACCATATTGTTGGTATGCTTCCTCCTTCCGTCCCATTTTCACAAATAATTCCGCCTTGTCTTGCAGTACCTCTTTATACAAACTACTGTTGATTTCAGCATAACTGGTCTCGAAAAAGGCATCATAAGTAGCCAGAGACTTTTCATACTCCCCTATCTGTTCCCAATACATGGCATCCGCTATCAGAAGATGCTGCTTAATAGCGGGAACCAATTCATCCTTTAGTGGCTCCACGGCATCCAAATGTTGGCGGGCTATCTTCGCAGAACCATTGAATAACTGGCAATAGGCATTAAAGATATGCCGCACAGCCTGCTCCTGGCTGGAAAGCTTTTCTGCCGGGAAACGATTCAGGCGGGTCATGAAATGTGCAGCCTGATGGAAATTGCGGATGCGCAGATTGTATTCTATCAGCTCTACCAGCAACATACGGACATGTATTTCTTCACCATGCATCTGGTCGAACATCTCCAAGGCCTGTACATGGGCGGCACCGGCCTCCTTATTCCGCCCGGTATAGGAATAAACCTCACCAATGGCATTCAAGGCAAGAGCAGTTCCCAAGGCATGAGAAAGTACACTTGCCTTCGAATACATCTGTTCACTCCAGACAATGGCCAGACGGATTTCTCCCCGGAAAAGATACGATTTTATGAGTACCCGTTCCAGTTCAAAATAAGTTCTATACTGTTTAGTGGATTCCAGATAATTGAGAATGCTATCCACATTGATAGCCTCACTTTCTTCCTTGGTCAGATAATCAAATCCCATACTGTCGTGAAAGATATCTATCACTTCATCTGACAGGGCATTACGTTTAGCTTCAGCCGAACTATCCTCTCCTGCTGATAAAGGGACAAGACATCCAAAGCATAATATATGAAGAATGAGATATTTCAGTAAGTTTCTCATGAAGTTTGTTTGTTTCGTGCTGTGTGGTGTTTGTGTTGCCATTCACCGCATACGCTGGCAAATATATTCAATATTTTCTAAAGAGCCAAAAAATGTAAATAACTAAATGGCAAAAGAAACTAAAATAGCAGTCAATATCATGATTATTATCATGATTCCTTCGGCACGGAAGTTAATACGGGTTGCAATCTTCATATCTTCCGTAGTTAAGAGGCGACCGTTATTTCCAATAAATGGTTTCCACACTTCCTCACCGAAATAGTTGTGCGGACCACCGAAACGGCAATCCAGAATACCGGCAAGAGCCGCTTCGGGATAACCGGAATTGGGACTGGCATGCTGGTTTCCATATTTACCAACAAACTTCAATAAAGCCAGTAAACCGCGCGGTTGAAAGGAATCATTTCCGGAGTCAAGACACAAGGGGGTGTTTTTTCGTGTCCGGGGAATAGCGGCAAGTATCATAAGCATGGCAGTCAGACGGGCAGGGATGTAATTTGCCATGTCATCCAGACGAGCGGCAAAGCAACCGAAAGCGCGGTAACGGTCATTACGATAACCAATCATAGAATCAAGTGTATTTACCATTTTATAAGCAAGCATGCCGGGAACACCCAGAAGCATATACCAAAATAAGGGAGCAATCACTCCGTCACTGAGATTTTCAGCAAGAGTTTCGAGGGCAGCAGTACGCACTTCCTGAGCAGACAATTCAGAAGTATCACGGCCAACGATGCGGGCTACTTGTGTCCTGCCTTCCTCCAGAGAACGGTCTCCAGCTTCAAATACCATACGGACTTCGCGAACAAGGGTGGTGCCTGCCAAACAAAAAAAGATGGCAAATATTTGCAATGAAAGAAGCAGACCCGGAGAGAATACAGCAGCCCAGCGAAGCAGATATAAAGCCGCGAGATAAACGGCAAGCACAAGAATAATGGCTACAAATGCACCTTTCAAGCCCCGACCTTGCCCCTTATTAAAGATGTGTTCGGAGAATGAAATCATCTTGCCGAATGCTACGACAGGATGGGGCAACCAGGCAGGGTCACCCAGACATCGATCGAGAAGCCAGGCTACAAGCAGAGGCAGGTTGAGATTAAACGCAATGCCTATAATGATGAGTATATCTTCCATTGTATCCATATTAATTTTCAAGCCACTGCCCTATCGCCTCTACAAGACGGTCATTTTCCTCCGGTGTTTGAGTGGCAATGCGGAAGAAGTGTTCATCCAAACCTTCAAAATTGGAGGCATCACGAATAAGGATGCCGTGCTCATTGGCAAGGTATTCCTTCAAAGCAGAAGCCCTACCAAAACGAAGGCGAACCAGCATGAAATGAGTTTCCGTTGTCCATACTTCAAGACTTCCCAGATGCTCCAAAGCATCACGCAAACGAGCTGTTTCCTGCAAATAGGCAGGAACATCCAGTGGATTGGGCACATCGTGTTCCAAAAGGTGAAGTCCGGCTTCAATGGCAAGCCGATTAACCGACCAGGGCATACGATGAGTGCGCAGACGACTAAGCAAGCCCGCATCACCTGTGATATACCCAAGACGCAGACCGGGAACAGCGTATCGTTTGGTCATGGAATGCAGCAATAGCACATTCGGATATTCCGCAGCTTCTCGCGGAGTGAAGAGTGGTTGCAGAGTGAAGTACTCGTAAGACTGGTCGATGATGAAACAAACTTGCGAATTGCGCTCGATTAACTCCGTCAGATACTCTTTATTTACCACCGTCCCTGTTGGATTATTGGGATTACAGAGCCAGAGCATACGTATTTCTTCCGGCAGAAGGTATCCGTCTGCCGGGGCAGGGAGTTGATACAAAGAAGTAACCCGGTGCCCATGTATACGGCAGGCGTCAGCATATTCACTAAAGGTGGGTTGCAGAATGGCGGTATTCGTGCCCCGAAAAGTCTGTGCAATAAGATATATGGCTTCAATAGCTCCGTTTGTCACACAGACAGCATCAGCAGACAGATAATACTTGTCCGCAAAGCGGGATTCAAGCGTATAAGGTTCCGGTTCGGGATAATTCCCGATAGCATCAATCCGTGCACACAGATATGCTTTCAGTGCAGTAAGATCTACCTTGCTATAGACATTGGAGCTGAAATTAGCAGTTATCGGGCGTTGGAATTTATAGGAATCGTCTCCGTGTCCTTCAATCATGGGTTGTCAGTATTTTATAGATAAGTGGCATGTCGACGTGGCTACGCACGTGGTCGGCAAGTTTATCGTATTGTTCTTCTTTGAATTGATGATAATCGAAAGATTTCCCGGCATCAGCAAGTTTATCGGCGAAAGGTTCCAGCAGGAAGTCGATGAACGAGGAATTGTCAAGAATTCCATGAATATAAGTTCCCATACAAGTGCGGTCTACAAAATAACCGTCAGCACGGCCGTCTTCCAGAATATTCAAGGGAGAAGCCGGGGCGCCGTAAATGGGACAGGTGGTACCCATGTGGATTTCGTAACCTTGGAGAAATGAGGGAGCAAGGAGTGAAGAATGAGGAATGAAGAATGAAGAATTACCATTCGGCGTGACAGCGCAGCTCAATTCTTCATTCTTCATTCTTAATTCTTCATTCCTCAGTTCTTCATTCAAATGGAAGCGGACTTGCCGGGTGACTTTTTCGCCTGTCATATGGGTGCTGACAGGCAGAAGGCCCAGTCCCGGAAGGCGTTCTATCTCTCCTTCCACATGGTCGGGGTCACAAACTTCCTGTCCCATCAGTTGGTAACCGCCACAAATGCCCATGACCACGGCACCTTCGCGATGAGCACGGATGACGGCCTGAGCCACACCATTACGGCGCAATTCATGCAAGTCGGCAAGAGTGCTTTTACTGCCCGGCAAGAGGATAATATCGGCTTTTGCCAGCTCATCGGTGTTGTTGGTATAAAAGAGATGCACGCGCGGGTCGCGTTCCAGTACATTGAAATCAGTGAAATTGCTGAGGTGGCGCAGCAGGACAACGGCTATATTCACTTTACCCTGTTCTGCTTGTACGGATTTTGTGGTAAGCGCCAAGGAGTCTTCTTCTTCAATATATATATCCTTATAATAGGGAACCACACCTACCACCGGGATACCGCAAAGGTCTTCGAGCATTTTTATTCCGGACTCGAACAGGCGAATATCGCCCCGGAACTTATTGATAAGAATACCTTTAATGCGCTCCCGTTCGTGAGGACGAAGCAGCATGAGCGAACCATAGACACTGGCAAAAACACCACCCCGGTCGATGTCTCCTACAAGGATAACATCCGCTCCGGCGTGCAGTGCCATGGGGAGATTGACTAAATCGGTATCGCGAAGATTTATTTCGGAAATGCTCCCGGCACCTTCCAGCACAACAGGATTGTAGCGGGCAGCCAGACGGTCGTAAGCGGCACAAACTTCGCGGCGCAATTCTTCACGGCCTTCAATGCGAAAATAATCATAAGCATCACGGTTGCCGATGGGACGCCCGTTGAGCACTACCTGTGAGGTATGGTCGGAAGAAGGTTTCAATAATAAAGGATTCATGTCCGTATGGCAAGGTACACCTGCGGATTCGGCTTGTACAGCCTGGGCACGGCCAATTTCCAATCCTTCAGGAGTGGCATAGGAATTGAGTGCCATATTTTGTGCCTTGAACGGTGCCGGACAGTAACCGTCCTGGCGAAAAATGCGACAAAAAGCAGCAGCAATAATGCTTTTGCCCACGTCGCTACCAGTTCCAGCAAACATAATAGGATGAAGTTTCTCCATATAATTTGTTTTAACGGAGACAAAGATAGTGCAAAATTCCGATTAAGCGGGTGAAGCGGAAGCGAGAATATAACCAACTAATCCCAACACTACAGCCAACTAACATCAAACATACAGTCAACTAATCTCAAACATGCGATGAACTAATATTTTCCTTGCATCTTATTATTCTTACAACAGATATTATAATATTATACAATAACTATATTTCTTTCTTACAATAGTTATTGTAAGAAACATTAATAATTT
>ULMJ01020920.1_pt1 | contig 37271 bp, 34 predicted proteins | sample 1951641 | NCBI WGS metagenome assembly ULMJ01 (sample SAMEA4835550, study PRJEB28245) | human gut metagenome | biome: gut microbiome; material: fecal sample | place: Denmark | collected 2008 | reverse complement strand
TTAGAAGTGTCAACTTATTCAGTACACTACAAAGATTACGGTTGAAAAAGGGCTACACCATTTACCCGAAAGGGTATAACTATATGCCCCAGATGGTGTAGCCATGTGCTTAAAAGGGTGTAGCCCTACCGGATAAAAGGGTGTTTTGCCCGAAATATGAGCGTAAACTTCCTCAGAAAAGGATTTTATCCGCTACTTTCCGACGTATCCCGTTCATTTCCATCAAGTCTATTTGATAAAAAAATCACCTTAAACAGACATATTGAATCGTTTACAAGAATATCGCCATACAATATCTCCCCTGTTTCCCACATACGCTTTCTATTTGCATTTTCCCAATAAAGATTCCCTGCATTCTTTTTCGTCAAGCACCGCAAGAAGGCAAAACACTCAATCCAGACATCGTTATCTCATATCTCTGCACGAAACGAGAAATGACAAATAAATTCAGCAAATAGAAGTAAACAGGAAGAACAAACGAGCTCGTATCACTTAATAACCGTCACAGTGCCTTCCGCCAGTTTCTTTTCCTTCATCGGAGCGGCAGCAGCATAGCCTAAAGCGGCACAACCATATATGCGGTGATTTTCGGGGATGCCCAGCTTCGTCAGGAAAGCACGCACATCAGGATCATCACAAGTTTGTCCCAACTGGTTTATCCAGCAGGAACCGATGCCGAGCGACTTGGCTGCAAGGAAAATATTCTGCATGGCACAGGCGCAATCCATGCTTGCCCACCACTGTGTCGGTTCGTTGGAAACGATGATAAGCGTAGGCGCATGATAATAACAGCAATACGTCCGGCTATGTCCGCGTTCCTGCAAACGGGGTTCATCGCTCTTGGCAAAAGCACCTTTAATCTTTTCGTTCAGTTCTTCCAGTACAGCGCCATTCTGAATAGCGGTGAAATGCCACGTCTGGAGCCCCATACCACTGGGGGCATAAGTTGCCGCTTCCAGAATGGCGCTTAAATCTTCCTGCGAAATCTGTTGTTCTGTATAAGCGCGTACACTGCGACGCGACTTGATGGCTTTTAAAACTTCATTCATACGCATTATTTTTTTGTCAACCCAATCTTCACATTCAGTCTGAAATAATACACACCGTTCTCTTTTTCAAGGAAACCATACTTATCCTTATCTACCGAACCTTTCTCCAAGCGAGTGTTCAGGTAGAGGAAATCGGCAAACGTGTGGCGCTCCGATTGATGATAGCAAAGCACCTCCCCTGCCGCATTTACCAGCAGAATGCCTTCTACGGCAGAGTCCGTACCGCTATAAATCTTTGCCGGACGCATGCCCAGGGCAAGTGCCAACAAGAACTGCTTCATCTTAAACTCGTAGAAGCCGTGTTTGTTAATCAACTCATCTTTTATCTTCAGGGGATTTATCTCTTTGATGCGTTCCGTCAACTCACTGACGCGGGAAATACCGTCGAGGTGCATCATGCGCACCATCTCCGCCAACATACGGGGGAAGTGCAAATCAATCATCAGCAGGTTGCAACGGAACACGCGGTCCGCCACATCGGAGTATTTCAGCACTCCGCCCAGACGCTCAATCATCAACATGCGCTCTGTTACCTCTGTAGGAGATTCCGGCACAGCATTTATCTTGTTCACCGTAGGCGTAGCAAACTTGATGCCCGACTGTTCCAGTTTCAGGTTTGCCGTGCGCCCGCCATCCAGCAACGGGTTCATCGCACTGAGCCGGCAACGGACATTAAATCCCGTCAACGGTGCTTCAGCATGCCAGAAGGCAATGGAGAAGTCCGTTCGGTCTTCCGTCTTCGCCTCCAGGTCGTAGATGTTGATGGCATCCAGAAATCCTTCCAAACCTTCGGGAACTTCAACCATATCGGACCCGACAGTTGTTTTCAACAATTCAAGTATCAGCTCTGCCGCCCCGTCAAAGTCTTCACGGGGCACACATTGCTCTTCTTTATCAGATGCAACGAATGTAGCTGCATTCATCGCACCACTGACAATGCGAACATTTTCCTGTTCTATATAATAACGACGTGTGCCGTCATGCTCTTCCCTTTGTATCAGTGCCACGGGCCAGCCCTCCATTTCAACCCTGCGGGCTTGCGATGTGCCCAATGAAACTTTTCCGTCCGCCAACAGGCGAAAGAATGTGTAGAGTTCGCCCAACTCACGCTTTGTTGCTTCAAATGCCATATATCTATATCTTTTTTATAAATGTGCACAAAGATAAGGAAATCCATACAAAAAAAGTGAATGGACAAACTATTTCCATGCGCAAACGTTCTATTTGAAACGTTGAACATTTAAAACCCGATGATATGGAAAAAGAAGAAAAGACAGTAGCCATCACGGCTACACCCAACGGGCCTTTCATTGTAGAAGGCAATTTCAAGTTAATTGACCGGGAAGGGAAAGCAGAAGTACGGACAGGAAGAATCGCCTTGTGCCGTTGCGGACGCTCCTATAAACAGCCCTTCTGCGATGGTACGCACCGGAAAATCCACTATAACGATTTATCTTTGAAATAGACGTACCGGAGAGATTCTCCGGGGAGCTGAGACATTACGCATCTTCTTCGAAGCGCAATGTCTCTACTTTTTCCAGACGTGCTCTCAGCTTCGGCATCATCGACTTACGGATACGAAGCACCATGCGGCAATCCATATCATAGGACTGTTCCAGCATTTCCGGTTCTTCTTCCTTGACAATGCGCATCACGTCATTCATAAAAGGATATTCAAACAGGAATGCCACCGTTTCATCCACCGTTTTTTCTATAATCTCAGCAGCAGCTATCGCTTCGGCAGCAGCAGCTTTATAGGCGACAATCAGTCCGCTCGTCCCCAACTTGATGCCACCGAAGTAGCGGACAACGATAATCAGTATATCAGTCAGTTCGTTGGAATTAATCTGTCCCAGGATAGGTTTTCCTGCCGTACCGGAAGGTTCTCCGTTATCATTGGCACGGAAATCCTTACGTTCGGCTCCCAACATATAGGCGTAGCAGACGTGGCGGGCATCATAATATTTCTTCTGATAAGTTTCCAGATGCGATTTTACCTCATCGACAGTACGCACAGGCAAAGCGATAGCAATGAATTTGCTACGCTTCTCGGTGTAAATCCCTTCGGAAGGGGCGTTTATGGTTTTGTAGGTATCTTCACTCATGCTGCAAAGATAGGGATTATTTAACTTTTTTGCTCGAAAAAGAGCATAGATGTTTATCTTTATGATATATTTATTATATTTGTAAAACATAACAATAGGAAAAAACAGATTATGGGTATGTATCAGGATCTCATGCTTGTAATTTAAGAATAACAAGATCCTTTATTACTAATACTTATCGCTATGAACAACAAGCTGTTTACCTTCCTCGACCCTCTATTGGGGTACATCGACAATGGACGCTTCTTCCGTGAACCTTTCCGCTGGCTCTATGTCATCTTTGCCGTACTAAATCTGCTGTTTCCTATTGCAATACTGGTGAAAGTCATTGACATGGGTTTCTTCAAGTTTGCTAAAGGGAAAGCAATCTTTGCTTTTATTCTGATATTTATTATTCTATGCGGTGGTGCATGGGGCAGTTATCTGCTTTGGATGAACCGGAAAAATAAATTGAAAGACATTATTCAAGAAAACAACGAATTCATCGCTATCCCTGTCGTATCCCATCTGACACAGACAATAGGTGAATGGCTCGGAATTTATATCGGTGTTATTGGTACGCTCTGCTCACTGATTATCGCACTCTTTGCGGCCAATGAGTTACAATATATCATGCCGGTATCTACAGGTATCTTCTTCCTCATGCCGATATACGGTTTCCTGATTGTTGTATTTGCCCGACTGCTTGCAGAGCTATATCGCGCTTTGGCAGTTATTGCCAATAACACCAAGAAGTTAGCAAAAACAGAAACAATAGTTGAAGATAAACTGGAAGATATAGAAGAAGTTTAAAGATAAATGAAGAAAGTAGTCATAGCCATTGACTCCTTTAAAGGATGTTTACCCTCGGCAGAGGCTGGAAAAGCTGCTGCCGAGGGTATTCGTTCCGTATACCCGAAATGTGAGATTCTTTGTCTGCCCATAGCCGATGGTGGTGAAGGGATGTTGGATGTCCTGATTGCGGCAACAAACGGACAAATGATTCATATCTCTGCTCACAGTCCTCTCATGGAGTGGCATGATACTTATTATGGCATTTCGGAAGACGGGAAAACAGCTTTCATAGAAATGGCAAGTATCAGCGGCTTACCTTTAGTTCCGCCGGAGAAAAGAAATCCAATGTTGACTACCACTTATGGCACCGGTGAACTTATCCGTAATGCATTGGAGCGCGGTTGCCGCAACTTTATCATTGGCATCGGTGGCAGTGCAACAAATGATGCCGGACTTGGAATGCTTCAGGCATTAGGATTCCGGTTCTTAGACAAAGAAGGAAAAGAATCAGGAATCGGTAACGGAGAATCATTGACCAAAGTGGACACAGTAGATATTACCCACATTCATCCGGCATTGAATAGCTGTCATTTTACGGTTGCCTGCGATGTACAAAATCCATTTTATGGTCCGGAAGGTGCTGCATATGTCTTTGCACCCCAAAAGGGAGCAGACAGGAAAATGGTAGAAATATTAGATGCAGGATTGCGACACTTTGCAGAAGTGACCCGCCATGCAACAGGAAAAGATATTTCCAATTACCCCGGAGCAGGTGCTGCCGGAGGTATGGGAGGTAGTTTGCTGGCTTTCCTGAATGCAGAACTGAAACCCGGTATACAACTGCTGTTGGATACACTTGATTTCAGCAATAAAATAAAGGGAACCGATTTAATTATCACTGGGGAAGGTAAAGCCGATAAGCAAACATTGATGGGTAAAGTACCTTCGGGGATACTCGCTGAGGCTCGTCGACAAGATATTCCGGTCATCTTGCTGGCAGGCAAAGTAGAAGATGCAGCAGAATTACAACAAGCGGGATTTCAAGGAGTATTCTCTATCAATCCCCCATTTTTATCATTAGAGCAAGCCATGCAACCGGATGTTGCACGTAAAAACATCCAACAGACGGTAGAAGCTATTTTTCTATAGCTTATGTACTACTTTACGACAACGTTTTATTTCCCGCTCCGTCAATCCGGGATGTTGTTTCGTTCCGCCTTTTTCAATGGCTGAAACGACTTTAAAACCGCTCCATTTCAGAATCTCCTTTAATGCTTTCACTACTCCTCTCGTCTGGTTGAAAAATATATTAAAAGGATACGGGGTGGTACAGGTACTTACAATAACCGCTTTCTTCCCTTTATGCAAACCGATAGGAATACCTCGTGAAGTCTCCCCCATCATGCCATACACCATACGGTCGAACATCACTTTCAGTTGTCCGGGTAGATTTCCCCAATAACAGGGAGCACCAATAATCAAAGCATCGGCCTCTTCTATCTGTTTCAAAACCCGTTGCGCATCATCTTCCGGCAGACAACACTTCAATTTTTCACGGCAACTCATGCATCCGATACAAGGACGAATACTCAAGTCGGCCACCCTTATAACAGAAACATCACCACCGTTGCCCTTAGCTTCTGCTTCCATCCATTGCAGCATTTTCGAAATATGTCCCTGCTTGCGGGGACTTCCGTTGATTATTAATATTTTCATAACTATACGGTATTACGCAATTCCCAATAACTTAACCTCAAATATTAAAGTGGAAAAAGCAGGAATAGGTCCACTGGCACGTGTACCGTATCCCATTGTATAGGGAATATAAACAATCCAATAATCTCCTACATGCATTCGTTGCAGGGCTATCTGCCAGCCTTCAATAACTTCATTCAGACGAAAAGCCTCAGGGCAATTCCGCTTCCAGGAGTTATCAAACTCACGGCCGTTTATCAGAGTGCCCCTATAGTGTACCGTCACGATGCTATTCAAGCGGGGAGTATTGCCATCGGTACCCTCTTCCAATATCCGATATAAAATGCCACAGGGTAACTCCTTTATATCTCCCTCTGTACGCAATGTTTCCAGATAACTTTCATTCTGTAACTTGTATGCTTCTTTTCTTCCCATATCTTATTATTAATTTAGTGTCTTCTGCTCTGCAAAAGTACAACATTTATAATAGCTGCCCAAAAACGGACTAAGCTCATATCATGATTTTGGAGATTATATGAATAAGCGGTATCTTTGCCCCATGAAAAAATTAGTTATTGTCGGATGTGGACGACTCGCCGGAATAGTTTCGGATGCAGTTGTCAATGGCTTGTTGCCTGATTATGATTTGATAGGAGTATATTCACGTACTGCAGAAAAAGCTGAACGCATTGTTACTAAAATGCAGCAACATGGAAAATCCTGTGTGGCATGCACTACCCCTGAAGATTTACTGGCACTAAAGCCGGATTATCTGGTAGAAGCAGCCTCTCCTGCTGCCATGAAGGAGTTTGCATTGCCCGCCTTGAAGAACGGTACTTCCATCGTCACCTTGTCTATCGGCGCACTGGCAGACACAGCTTTCTACCAGGAAGTGATAGAGACAGCCCAAGCAAATGGTACGCGTGTATACATCGTGTCCGGGGCTACCGGCGGATTTGATGTGCTGCGCACAGCCTCTCTGATGGGAAATGCAACCGCCAAGTTTTTTAATGAAAAGGGTCCTAATGCTTTGAAAGGAACTGCCGTATATGATGAAGCTCTGCAAACGGAACAACGTGTCGTTTTCTCAGGAAATGCCACTGAAGCCATCGCCATGTTCCCGACTAAAGTCAATGTAGCCGTTGCCGCCTCACTGGCTTCCGTTGGTCCCGAAAATATGCAAATGTCTATGCAGTCCACCCCCGGATTTGTGGGAGATACGCAAAGGGTAGAAATAAAAAATGACCAGGTTCATGCCGTAATCGATGTGTACAGCGCCACGGCTGAAATAGCAGGGTGGTCTGTGGTGAACACCCTGCTCAATATTACATCACCGATTGTATTTTTCTGATTCTATTAGCGGCAGTTATATGCTTCTATATTGGCCAGTACCTTCTCGCTCAGGCGGTCAAACGCCTGACGGGTGCGGCCTGTAGATACCTGCATACAGCGGACATGCGGATGGCTTAAAAGATGTACTCCGCCTAAAGCCCCCACTGTATCACAGAAACAAAGGTTATCCCCTTGCAACCACTTTACGAACGCAGGCTCGTCCCACGCTGGAGACAGCCCGGTATTGAACAATATCTTTTTATTTCCAAGTTGTCCGAACTCGGTCTCATGCAACAGTACTGTATTCTTATTGAGACAGCAGAAAACAACCTCGCTTTGGACAAGAAGTTCCTCCAACGGTAAGAAACGATATCCTTTGGCAACCGCATCCTCTTTTTCACTACGGGCAAAGTAGGCGATATCCGCCCCAAAGAATTTCAATGCATCGGCAATCATACCACCGGACTTGCCTAGTCCTATAACACCCACTTTCAGCCCTGTAATCTCCCGGGGCATTTCCTCCCACGGTTCCTGACCGAATCCATGCAGACAACGTACCAGTTCACTGACTACATATTCCACAACACCTTCATCACCATAATCCCGGATACCGGTTACAGTGATTCCCCGTTCGCTTGCATAACGAATGTCCACATTGGCACTCTCGGGCGAATATAATGAACAACACATGCCGATATATTTAATATCCAAACACTTTTCCAGCACACTCCTGTTTATCTGGGAAGTATAACTCAGAAGCACAGCATCGGCGTCTCCGATACGCGCTACAATTTCATCATCCCCTGCCGGAACATCAGGGTACATCACTACCTCTTCTGCATACGAATGCAGTGCTTTTTCTGCTGACGGAATCAGACTTACGGGTTCTATTGCTACAAGTTTACGAAACATAATTTTTTGATTTTAGAAACGGCGAAGTTAACAAAAAGAGTGATATAAAACAAAAAGAGCTGCCATCGATGATACGTGACAACTCTTTCTTACTATCTTTACGACAATACTTCTTCTTGTTTTTATGCGGACGGTCCTTTGCAATCCAACGCCCGCCATTGCGTTCCAGCTCTATCAAGCGGTTCGCTTCCTTGAATGCTGATATGGCATCCCTGCGTTTCTTTGTTTTCATTGTTCTATAAACTTTAAATGCGTTGCAAAGATAGTCAATAAAAACAAAACTATCCTCTGCTGCCCAAACTATTCTTATCCGGGTTTATTTCGGAAACCATATTGCGCACTTCCTTCTTATCGACCTTGGAATATAATCCCAATTGTCGTCCAGGTAATGTTTCTTCAGCATTTTTCTGCATCTTGCTCTTATCTTCGAGAGCCTTTTCTTCTTTTTTATCCATATTCTTATCTGGTTTAGGTTATTTACTAATATAGTAACACACAGATAATCCTTAAGGTTCTCTCTTAACGCAAAAAAGAGTTGCCAATGACTGACAACTCTTTTTTATCATAAGAAAATTCCTAAATTCCAGCGATTATTTCTTACTGAGCTTCAACTCTGCAATAAAGGCTGTGATAAGCCCGATACCTCCAAACGAAAGCACGCAAGCTCCATAAACCAAGGATACCGTCTCACGATAAACTCGCCAGTTGTCCACATCCTTATCCAAGTATCCGGGAATTGCCGACGTGCAAATTACAAAGCCTATCAACAATCCCAATCCCATGCCCACCAGCAGGCATCCTAATTTCAATGCCGAGAAAGAAAAATTGCCATAAAGTTTCGGCATACAAGCCACATCCGGGACATACTTATCCCCCATCTTCTCAATCAGCATCAGGCGCTCCTTCTTACATACAAACAATTCAAACAGTTTGTAAATTCCTAAAGTAATGATTGCCATAATCGTAGGCACCATAATAAAATCCATCATATTCGTTTCGTTTTAAATTAGTATTTTTGTTCCTTTGTACACTTTAGACGCAGGCTTCTTTGTGAGGTTACACATTCTGCGAAAAAAAATATTTCTTTCCGGATTCTGTAACCTTATATATAGAGTTGCGTCTAAAGAGCAAAATGGAGAATAACGAAACACATATTATCCGACGAATATTGAAAGGAGAAACTGCTCTGTACGAAAACTTTTTGAATCAGTACGGTCAACAGGTATTTTCCCTGATTGCCCGCATCATCTGCAATCAGGAAGATGCCGAAGAACTGACGCAAGACGTTTTTCTGAAAGCGTTCCAGCACCTCTCTTCTTTCAAAGCCGAAAGCTCTTTTTCCACATGGATATATTCCATTGCTTATAATACGGCTATTTCGGCTGCCCGTAAAAGGAAATTTGATACCTTTGCCATGGATGATATGTTACTCGCCAATATCTCGGAACAGCAGGTTGATGAAACACTGAACGACGAAAGTGAAGAAATGATTATCAAACTAAACAGAGCCATAGAAAAACTGAACTCTGACGAACGTGCCTTGATTACTCTATTCTACTATGAAGAAAAGACGATGAATGAAACCGCCCTGATTCTGGGCCTGACAGAAAGCAATGCAAAAGTAAAATTGCATCGCATACGCAAAAAGATATATGTACTCATTAAACAAGAGGAAGTATGAACGAAGAACAAAAAGATAAAGGACTGAAAAGAGCCGTAAAAGAGGAAAACGGATTTCGCCTGCCTTCCAACTTTGCTTACCGCACCATGAGGAAGGTGGAAGAGGCTATACGTCTGCGGGAAAAGAAATCGGAACGAAGAACTTTATTTGCCACAATAGCTGCTTCTGTATTCTTAGTAGGGTGTTGCATTGCCGGATTAGCCACTTACTTTGGCGATGTCATCAGAGAAGCCTTCACTCCTACGGCGAACCTGAAACCTGACAATATTCAGATACCGGCATTCTGGGTGCTGATACTTATTACAATTCCGTTGTTTGTCCTGTTCGACCGATGGATGAGAAAACGATATTACAAGCATCATTCTTAAAAAGAAACGAGGATGTCCGTCGAAAGGAACATCCTCGTTTTTCTTTTTCACATAATAGTTTTAATCCAATTTGTGGATAACCAGTCCCGAACGTAATTTCGGTTCAAACCACGTTGTTTTGGGAGGCATGATGTTGCCTGTATCTGCAATGTCCATCAACTGTTTCATGCTGACCGGATAAAGTGCCAAAGCTACCTTCATCTCGCCACTATCCACCCGTTTCTTCAACTCGCCCAGGCCACGGATACCACCGACAAAATCAATACGTTTATCAGAGCGGAGGTCTTTTATACCGAGTACTTCATCCAGAATAAGATTAGAAGAAATAGTAACATCCAGTACGCCAATCGGGTCATTATCATTATATGTGCCCGGTTTAGCTGTCAGACTATACCACTTGCCATCCAAATAAAGGGAGAAATTATGCAAAGCGGAAGGTTTATAAATATCCGCTCCTTTCTCCTCAACCGTGAAGTTCTTGCTGACAGCAGCCAGGAACTGCTCCGGTGTCAAACCGTTCAAATCCTTAACAACACGGTTATAGTCGATAATTGTCAGTTGGTTGGCAGGGAAGCAAACTGCCATGAAGTAGTTATATTCTTCGTCTCCGGCATGATTAGGATTCTGCTTGGCTTTCTCAGCTCCTACCAAAGCGGCGGCAGCACTACGGTGGTGTCCGTCGGCAATATAGAGGGCAGGCATCTTAGCAAATTCCTTAGTGATTGCATCAATATCTTCCTGCTTATTGATAATCCAGAAAGTATGACCAAAACCATCACCGGGAGCGATAAAGTCATATACCGGCTTTCCGGCTGTATAATGAGCAATAATAGCATCCAGAGTAGCATTATCAGGATATGCAAAAAACACCGGTTCGATATTGGCATTGTTCACGCGGACATGCTTCATACGGTCTTCTTCCTTATCACGGCGGGTCAGTTCATGCTTTTTGATAACGCCATTCATATAATCGGGAACATAGGCACCAACTACCAGACCATACTGCGTCTTCCCGTTCATGGTCTGCGCATAGACGTAATAGTTTTCTTTATCATCTTGCACCAGCCAACCTTTGTCCTGAAACATCCGGAAGTTCTCGGCAGCTTTTTGATAAACACATTCATCGTGTTCGTCAGTACCTACCGGAAAATCTATTTCGGGTTTAATGATATGATACAAAGATTTTTCGTTTCCTTTCGCCTCTTCACGCGCTTCTGCCGAGTTCAGCACATCGTATGGACGGGAAGCAACCTGTTCCACCAGGTTCTGCGGAGGACGAACTCCTTTAAAAGGTTTAATTATAGCCATAAGTCAAGGTGTGTTTTTAATGGATTATTGAGATTTCTTTTTCATGAAATGCACTATCAAATAGATGGCACTACCTACTATCAGCACAACAGATACGCCCTCGCAAAAGCCGAGGGCGAAATCTGAAAGTTCTTTTCTGAGTATACTGCTCAATGCAAATATACCGGCACCTATCGTCAGATAGATTACTGCAAATTTATAGGCAGTTTTACTATTCATTCTTATTTCTTATTAACGCGGAATTTCTCACAACCGTCTTTCAGGAAGCCTACAATCTGCTGAGCGGCAGCAATACCTGCATTGATATTAGCTTCGGCAGTCTGTGCACCCATCTTCTTCGGCGTAGAGAAGTAGCGTCCTGCAAACTTTGCTGCGAATGTTTCGTTGGCAGCAGGCATGATGTCGGTCATGTACTTGAGGTCAGCACGTTCTTCCATCAGTTGAATCAATTCTGTTTCGTTGATAACCTCTTTACGGGCTGTATTCACCAATACGCCACCCTTCGGCATCTTGTTCACCAAAGCATAATTGATGGAGTTCTTAGTTTCGGCAGTAGCCGGAATGTGCAATGAAACAACATTGCAAGTAGAGTAAAGCTCTTCGGCAGAATCAACCGCCTTTACGCCGTCTTTTTCAATCACTTCTTTCGGACAGAAAGCATCGTAAGCATAGATTTCCATACCAAAGCCTTTGGCTACACGGGCCACATTGCGACCTACGTTACCATAAGCGTGAATACCTAACTTCTTACCTTTCAGTTCCGTACCAGAAGTACCATTATACATATTGCGGACAGCCATCACCAGCAGACCGAAAACAAGTTCAGCTACGGCATTAGAGTTTTGTCCCGGAGTGTTCATTACACATACTCCATGAGCAGTGGCAGCTTCCAGATCTACATTATCGTAACCCGCACCTGCACGTACCACAATCTTCAATTCTTTGGCAGCATCCAACACTTCGGCATCTATGATGTCACTACGAATAATAATGGCATTAACATCCTTCACAGCGTCCAGCAACTGGGCTTTCTCTGTATATTTTTCCAGCAAGGCAAGTTCGTAACCTGCGGCTTCAATCTCTTTGCGAATACCGTCTACAGCTACTTTAGCGAACGGTTTATCGGTTGCAATTAATACTTTCATGATTCTTATGATATTAAAAAAAGACTCACCACAGAGGACACAGAGTACACAGAGTTTTTTATTTATTATCCTCTGCGATCTCTGTGTACTCTGTGGTGAATATAATATTATTAATGAAGTTTTTCAAATTCCTGCATACAGTCAATCAAAGCCTGTACGCTTTCTTTCGGCATAGCGTTGTAGCAAGATGCACGGAAACCACCTACTGAACGATGTCCTTTGATACCTACCATACCCTTTTCAGTAGCGAACTTCATGAAGTCAGCTTCCAGTTCTTTGTATTCGGGAGCCATCACGAAGCAGATGTTCATACGTGAACGGTCTTCCTGAGCGGCAGTACCTACGAACATTTTGTTACGGTCGATTTCAGCATACAGCATGTCAGCCTTTTCTATGGCACGGCGTTCCATTTCTTTCACACCACCCTGTGCCTTGATCCAGCGCAAAGTCTGCAATGCAGCATAGATAGGAACAACCGGAGGAGTATTGAACATAGAACCGCTGTCGATATGGGTCTGATAGTTCAGCATCGTCGGGATATAACGGGATACCTTACCCAAAGCGTCATTCTTCACGATAACGAATGTTACGCCGGAAGGAGCCAGATTCTTTTGTGCACCACCATAGATACAGATATATTTAGACACGTCGATAGGACGGGAGAAAATATCAGAAGACATGTCAGCAATCATCGGAACATTTACATCCAGATCTTCCTTGAGTTCAGTACCATAAATAGTGTTGTTGGTGGTGATATGGAAGTAATCAGCATCAGCAGGTACAGTGTAATCTTTAGGGATATAAGTATAAGTAGACTCTGCGGAAGAAGCGACTTCAACTACTTCACCGAATGCTTTGGCTTCTTTCATGGCCTTCTTGGCCCATACACCTGTGTTCAGGTAAGCAGCTTTCTTTTCGAGGAAGTTGAAGGGGATCATGCAGAATTCCAAACTGGCACCACCGCCCAAGAACAATACCGAATACCCTTCAGGGATATTGAGTAATTCTTTGAATAGTGCCACGGCTTCGTCCACAACGGGTTGGAAGTCCTTAGCACGGTGGCTGATTTCCATCAGTGAGAGACCTGAGCCATTGAAATCGAGAATAGCTTTTGCCGTATCCTCAATTACCTCACGAGGAAGAATAGAAGGTCCTGCATTGAAATTATGCTTTTTCATTTGAAGTTTGTTTTGGTTATACAATTTCGTTCATTAATGTCTTTCGACTTTGCGAAATTACGGAAATATTTCTTTAAAACAAACCTTTCATAATGAAATTCTATTTTTACACCGCATTTAGCTTACTTTTTTATGGTTTATACAGGATATATGCACCATTTTGTTATCCATACTTATCAAGAACCCTACTTTTGGAGAAACTAAAAGTAATGCGGATTTATTACTTCACATTCAAAACTATAAACGCAAGAAAAGTGAATATTTATAAGAAAAGACTACTTTGCTTCCTCAATTATCGTCTTCATACCCTTAATTTTCTCACCACGTATCAAGGTAAGCAACTGTTTCATTTTACTGCGGCGGACAGCTACAAAAGCATAGTGCTCTTTCACATCTACCTGTCCTACATCTTCACGCGCCATTCCACCTTTCTTATATAGGAAACCGACGATATCTATTTTATTCAGTTTATCCTTTTTTCCTTTACCTATATATAAGGTAGCCCAACGGGGCTTGGCAGGCTTTGGAAGTACTTCCGGAAATTCGAAAACTTCGATGTCTTCGGGGATATATTCAGGAATACGCTCTTCGGCATGCAAGATGATATAGGAATTCCCATCCGCTTCCCAACGTGCCGTACGTCCGTTGCGGTGTGTATAGGCTTCTTCGTTCACCGGTAGATGGTAGTGAACTACGTTCTCAATGCCGGGAATATCCAGTCCACGGGCAGCAAGGTCGGTAGAAATCAGTACAGCACAACTACCATTGCGGAATTTATAGAGTGCACGTTCACGGTCGGGTTGCTCCATACCGCCATGAAACATATCACAAGGAAATTTCTTTGATTGCAGATATGCTGTTACCCGTTCCACACTTTCGCGATAGTTGCAGAACACAAGGGTTGAATGATGTCCGAGTGTGCAAAGCAGATCATACAAAGTTGCCAGTTTGTCTTTCTCCGGAGAAAGGACTTTATGAAGCCGCAAGCGTGGCGCAAGGGCTTCCGGATCAAGGAAATCAAGCTTGATAAGTTGAGAATCATCCCCTACTCCGGCAAACTGAGGAATTTCTTCTGCATCCGTTGCCGAAAGCAATATTCGTTTTCGTAATGAAGGCAACTGCCCTATAACTTCCGCCATCTCATCATGAAAACCGAATTCGAGGCATTTATCAAACTCGTCTATTACTAATGTGGTGGCAGTGTTCGCATCAAAGTTTTCTTTCCGCAGGTGGTCGTTCATTCGTCCCGGTGTGCCGATGATAACTGAGGGATTGATGCCTTTCATCGTCCGGTGTTCCTCCATAGCAGGACGACCACCGTAACAGCTCATTGCCTTAAATGGAGTTCCCATAGATTTGAAAACTGTTTCAATCTGCAACGCCAGTTCGCGCGAAGGCACCAGAACAACAGCCTGCACACCTTGCACTTCCGCCTTCAGCGATTGCACCAATGGAAGAAGAAAAGCCAATGTCTTGCCCGATCCTGTGGGCGAAAGCAATACTAAATCTTTGTTTTCACGATAAGCCTCCCGCGTTGCCTCTTGCATCGGGGTGAGTTGTTCTATTTGCAGATTCCTGAGTATATCTTGAATTTCCATAATGATTTTTTCTATGACGAGCCAAAGATAATGCAATTTGAGTGCAGAACTTTCATGCTTACATGAAAAAGTTATGCCGAAATGCAGCTTATCTTATCAAAAGATAACAAAAAAACTCCTGCGTAGCCGTAGCCATGCAGGAGTTTTCTAAAATATCGAAGTCTTTTATAAACTTTGAAGTTTCAGCTTATCCGCCAAAGTTATCGAACATCAGGTTCTGAGCCGGAACGCCAAGATCGTCGAGCATCTTCTCAACAGCCTTCGACATCGGGCCAGGACCACACATGTAGTATTCGATATCTTCGGGAGCTTCGTGATCTTTCAGATAAGTTTCGTAAATCACCTGATGAACGAAGCCTGCTGTATACTTCACGCCCGCTGCATCGGCTGCCGGATCGGGACGGTCCAGTGCAAGATGGAACTTGAAGTTCGGGAAATCCTTTTCAATTTGCAGGAAGTCTTCCAGATAGAACACTTCGTTCAATGCACGTGCACCATAGAAGTAGTTCATCACACGGTCTGTAGTGTGCAGCGTCTTCGTCATATGCATAATTTGTGCACGCAACGGAGCCATACCGGCACCACCGCCTACCCACATCATTTCCTTCTTAGAGTCGAATATCGGGTGGAAGTCTCCATAAGGACCGCTCATAATTACTTTATCACCCGGTTTCAAGGTGAAGATGTAAGAAGAAGCAATACCTGCAGGTACGTCCATAAATCCCGGACCTTGATCTTTCGGCTTAAACGGAGGCGTAGCAATACGCACCGTCAGCATGATACGGTCACCCTCGGCAGGGTAGTTGGCCATAGAGTAGGCACGAATGGTTTCTTCTTCGTTCTTACACTTCAAGCCCAGCAAGCCGAACTTCTCCCATGCCGGCAGGTATTCGTCACCAATCAGGCTCTTATCAATGTCCTTATCATAATCCATTGAGTATTTAGGTATCTTGATCTGTGCATAAGAACCCGGGATGAAGTCCATATGTTCGCCCTTAGGCAACGCAACGATGAACTCTTTGATGAACGTAGCCACGTTCTTGTTGGAGATAACCTCGCACTCCCACTCTTTTACACCGAGCACAGACTCGTCAATCTTGATGCCCATGTCGCTCTTCACTTTCACCTGGCAACCCAGACGCCAATGGTCTTGTACCTGTTTGCGACTGAAGTGAGGAACTTCGGACGGCAGAATTTCGCCACCACCATCCAGCACCTGGCATTTACACTGTCCGCAAGAACCCTTACCACCACAAGCGGAAGAAAGGAATACACCGTTCATAGACAACGTATTCAGCAACGTGGAACCGGACTCTACGTCCAGCACATTGTCGCCGTTGATAGTCAGTTTTACATTACCCGAGGGTACCAGGAAATTCTTGGCAACCAACAGGATAACGACAAGCAGCAGAATAACCACCAGGAATACTCCAATGCTCGCTAATATTAAATTTATATCCATTGTTTTATTCCTTTCTTTATTAGATGTTCAAACCAGAGAAACACATGAATGCCATTGCCATCAAGCCTACTGTAATGAACGTGATGCCCAAGCCTTTCAGCGGAGCAGGAACGTCAGAGTAAGCCATCTTCTCGCGGATAGCCGCCAAACCTACGATGGCGAGCAACCAACCGATACCGGAACCCAGTGCGTAAGAGATAGCATCCCATATATCACCGATATATTTCGGATCGCTCTCACCTACATTGATGCGTTGCTGCATGAAGAGCGAAGCACCCATGATGGCACAGTTCACAGCAATCAATGGCAGGAAGATACCCAGTGAAGCATACAGCGACGGGCTGAAACGCTCTACAATCATCTCCACCAACTGCACGATACCGGCAATTACGGCAATGAAAAGAATAAAACTGAGGAAGCTGAGGTCAACGCCCGGAATGATAGCGTTAGCAGCCAGCACCTTGGTCTGCAACAAATAGTTGACCGGAAGCGTAACCACCAATACGAAAGTAACGGCGATGCCCAGTCCTACGGCAGTCTTCACGTTCTTGGATACAGCCAAGTAAGAGCACATACCCAGGAAGAACGCAAATATCATGTTGTCCACAAAGATGGAGCGGACAAATAAACTTATTAAATGTTCCATAATTCTTTGAATTAAGAATTAAGAATTAAGAATTAAGAATTTCTATGCAGCGCCATAGTGCCGCCAATTCTTCATTCATCATTCTTCATTCTTCATTTATATTACTTTTCTTGCAACTCTTTGTGACGTGCACGCTGATACCAGATGATGCAAGCGCAGATAATCAACGCCATCGGCGGCATCAGCATCAAGCCGTTGTTCACATAACCTATATTCGTCAACCATTCGTGGTTCAGGATGTTGAAGCCGAGCAACGTACCGGAACCCAACAGCTCACGGAAGAAAGCTACGATAATCAAAATCTTGGCATATCCCAAACCATTACCTATACCATCAAGGCAGGATTCCCAAGGACCGTTCTGCATGGCAAATGCTTCCAGACGTCCCATCAGGATACAGTTTGTAATAATCAAACCTACATAAACGGAAAGCTGTACGCTTACGTCGTAAGCAAACGCTTTCAGGATTTCACTCACAATGGTTACCAGGGCGGCTACCACAACCAACTGAACGATGATACGGATACGGTTGGGGATAGTCTTGCGCAGCAACGAAATCACCACATTGGCAAAAGCCGTAATCACTGTTACCGAAAGCCCCATTACGATGGCGGGTTCCAGCTTGGCAGTTACAGCCAGTGCAGAACAGATACCCAGCACCTGTACGGTAACGGGGTTGTCCATACCCAGCGGATTAGAGAATACTTCTCTGTTTTTCTTCGAAAATAACTGTCCCATATCCTTATTCCTCATCATTATTGGTTAAAAAACTCTTGTAACTATTCAGACAAGTTTTCAGCATAGCATCCACACCTACAGAAGTAATCGTACCGCCGGAGATACCGTCCACCTGAAACTCAGGTTTCTCTACCTTGCCGTTTTTCACAACACCCAGGGCAACTTCACCGTTATCCAGTGTCTTCTTGCCCAGGAATTCATCCTGAAAGTGTTGACCTGCGATTTCAGCACCCAGACCCGGAGTTTCACTGGCATGAGAGAAGTAAACACCGTAAACGGTATCCTTATCACTGTTCAGTGCAACATAACCCCAGATGGCGCCCCAAAGACCAGCACCGTAAACAGGGAATACATATTTCGTTTCTCCGTCCACTTCTGCCACGAATACGTGCAGGCGTTGGTGTTCTTTAGCTTCTTTTTCGTAACCGGTAGCAAATGCGCCTGTGTTTTCGGTCAATGTACCGTCCACGTTCATCAGCATGTCTCCCTTTACATATTTATTATATTCAGCCTCGGCATCCGCAACATTCTTAATGTTCAATGCAGCAAGGATTTGCTTCTTCGTATCCAGTTCCACGTTTTTATCCTGAATGCTTCTCAGTGAGGAACTAACGAATGCCAGCAAGAATGCAACGATAACAACCATTACCGAAGCATAAATGATAGTATAACTATTACTATTGGTATTCATTTTCTTCGGGTATTTTAATTGTTAGACTTGATTGCACGTTTCTCGCGGCGGCTGATGTTGCCCTGTACTACACAGTAGTCAATCAGCGGAGCAAAGATATTCATCAGCAGGATGGCGAGCATCATACCTTCGGGGTAACCGGGGTTCAGTACACGGATCACGATGGCCATGACGCCAATCAGGAAACCGAAGATATACTTACCCGTCTCGGTACGTGCCGAAGTTACGGGGTCGGTAGCCATGAACACGGCACCAAAACAGAAACCACCCAGCACGAGGTGTTCGTACCAAGGCATCTGAGCCATCGGAGTGTCAGGACCAACTGTGTTGAACACCCAAGCCATGAATGCACCACCTACGAATACGGAGAACATCGTCTTCCAGCTTGCAATGCCCGTTACCAGCAACAGGATAGCACCGAGGGCAATGGCAATTACACTCGTCTCACCAATAGAACCCGGTATCAGCCCCGTCACCATATCCCAGGAGAAAGGCGGAACGGCACCTGTAGTGGCAGCTTCACCCAAAGGAGTAGCTACGGTCAATCCGTCAACAGCCTGTCCCATGCCGAAGATAGAATCACCCGATACCCATACGGCATCACCGGACATCTTGGTGGGATATGCGAAGAACAGGAATGCACGGGTAATCAAGGCAACGTTGAATACGTTCATACCCGTACCACCGAACACTTCCTTAGCAAAGATTACAGAGAATGCAGTAGCCACTGCCAGAATCCACAGCGGACAATCCACCGGAACAATCATAGGGATAAGGATACCGGAAACAAGGAAACCTTCCTGGATTTCTTCTTTCTTCCATTGAGCCACAACAAACTCAATACCCAAACCTACTACATAAGATACAATGATTTTTGGCAATACAGCCAGGAAACCGTAGGCAAACAATTCGATAAAGCTACCAGTAGCGCCGGTAGCATGGAAATGCTGATAACCCACGTTATACATACCGAACAACAACGCCGGTATCAACGCAATGACCACCATCGACATAATGCGTTTGCTGTCGATAGCGTCGTGAATGTGCGTTCCCGATTTCGAAGTCCTGTTGGGGACGAACAGGAATGTCTCGAATCCGTCGAACACAGACTGGAATGCGTGGTATTTACCGCCCTCTTCAAAGTTCGGCTTTATCTTGTCGAGATAATTTCTTAACGCTTTCATTTTTAATTTTTAATTCTTAATTTTTAATTGAATTACGCCATTTCAGCACGAAGCATGTCGAGCCCGGCACGAACAATACGTTGAACTTCTACCTTTGAAGAGCATACAAATTCGCAAAGGGCAAAATCCTCGGGAGCTACTTCGTAGATGCCCAGGGCCTCCATGCGGTCGATGTCGCCTGCAATGATAGCCTTCACCAGATATTCGGGGAAGATGTCCATCGGGAATACCTTGTCGTACTCGTTGGACATAATCATGTGGCGTTCGCCGCCTTTGACACGTGCATCAAGTACATACTCCTTGTTCTTGCCCATCAACCAGCTAAAATAGGAATGATTTACGCTGAACTGATCGAAACGCGGCATAATCCAACCTGCCATTTCATGGATGTCGTCACCTTCGGGAATTACTGTCAGCTGACTGTCGAAAGCGCCGAGGAAGCCGTTCGGGCTTACCTGTTTACCTGTAAGTACATTGCCGCTGATGTAGCGCAAGTCTCTGCCTGTGGTCACATTTCCACTGAATACGTTTGTCAGCAGGGCGCCTACTTTCAGTTTGCAGTATGCAGGTTTCAACACTTCGGAACCTGTCACAGCTACTTTACGCGTCATGTCCACACGACCAGTGTTGAACAGACGACCGATGAAGATGACTGCTTCCGCACCGATTGTCCACACGGTTTCACCCTTCACGATAGGGGAAATGTGGTTTATCTGTACGCCTACATTTCCGGCCGGGTTCGGTCCGTCAAATGCGGTAATCGTCACATTCTTGGCTTGCGTCAACGCTGCTGCCTTTTGTTTCACACTAATACTCAGATACGTCTTTGCCATCTTGGCAAGAGCGTCAAGTCCTGTCTGGAAGTTTGCTTCCTCGCCTTTCAGGGCGAACTCGAAATCGGGTGCCAGCGGGTTACTGTCGAAGGCTGAAATGAAGATGGCTTTCGGATACATCGTAGGGTCAGCAATCACGTCGTAGGGACGCTGACGGATGAAAGCGAACATACCTGCTTCCAGCAATGCAGCTTTCACTGACTCACCGTTCAGGGCATTCACGTCCTTCTTACCGAATTCTTCATAGTCTTGCTCAGCAGCAGCTTCAACGACAATGTTCAGCACTTTGCGGCGTGCACCGCGCTCCACGCTTGTCACTACGCCGCTTACGGGCGAAACAAATTTCAATTCAGGATGATTCTTGTCGATAAACAAGGGTCCTCCGGCCATCACATATTCCTGTTCTTTGACCACCACTTTCGGAGTGATACCCGTGAAATCCTCGGGAACCAATGCGTAGAATCCCGGCTCTTTCACAGACTTTAACTCCTGAGCAGCTTTGCCTTTCAGGTTGATGTCAAGGCCTTTACGTAACTTAATTACATTTGCCATGCGTTTATATAAAATAATGGTTTCATTAATTTGCCGCAAAAGTAGCAAAAAAGAACGTGAATAAAGAGCAAAAAAGAAAGGAATTACGGATAAATTTCCGCAATTCCTTTCGTTAACGAGCACGACAACAATAGGGCTACTGAAAAGGGGCTAAAATAGTATGCCACTGCAATAATTCGGTTTGCCCTTGCAATAATTTTATTAGCCCTTGCAATAATTATTTCTAATTTTCTTCCGCAAACATCGGATCCCATGCCGGCAGACGGATAGGCTTCTGCTTGAATATATCCATCACTTTGGCAGACACATATTTGGTTTCCAACACCAGACGGAACATATATTCGTTGAACCATTCGTCAGTCATAATCAGGTGTCCCTGGTAACCGCTTGCGGGACCCCAACTGTTCTCCACCATCCACTTCACAGGCTGTCCGTCCTGATTCAAGTCCACTGCCATGAGGGTCATTGCATGGCTGGAGCCACTGGAAAAGGTTTGGATACGCTGTTTCTTATCCATGCCGAAAGTGGTGCCCATCAATGATTCGTAATCATAGTTTTTCACATCGAGCAGTCCACGCTCTGAGTTCAGGAACTTGCCCACATCGCAGGAAAAATACATCATGGTACTGTCTTTCAGGGAGGCGATGGCCATTTCCTTGATGTCCTCTACAGGCAGGTTGACATATGTCCAGTTCTTGCCGTCATAGCGGTGGCGGTCATAGTCTATCTCATAGCATTTGTAGTACTCACGGGTAGGGTCGTTCATCACCATCACGTAGTTGGTCAGCAGGTTTTCGTCACCATATTTTTTCAGGAAAGACATCGGGGTATGATGTTCTGTTTCTGCGGGATTGCCTTTGGCATCTTTGCGTACATAGTCAAATTCCGTGGGCGGAACTCCAAGATTCAACACTAGCATGCGATAGATGGTGCCGAGCATCGTTGTTTTTTCCTTATTCAGCGCGTCAGGTTTTGCCCCCTTGGAAGCAAGGTCACGCAACTGTAATCCGTATTCTTTCAGTTTCAGGGAAATGAGGTTTGCCATGCGCGCCGTATTATCGCTACTGTTCGTTTCCGGCATCGCCTCTTTAGGCACCAGACCATATTTGCTGACGATATCGGCAACCCCCGTAAACGTTCCTCCATCGCTCAACGGATGCTGAAAAAGCCATTCCACAGTCTTGTCAGTCATCGGACTCTTGCTTGTGTCGATTACACCTTGCAGGAAAAGGTTCGCTTTCTCCAACTGGTCCCAGAAGAAAGGATAAATCTCCGAAAATTCAAAAGACTGGAAGCCATATTGGGCAATAGTCTTGGCACGCATCACGTTCAGCCCAGTGAAAAGCCAGCAACGACCGGAAGATTTTTGGTCTGTAATTCCTTTGGAGTTTACTTTCACGGAAAAATGAGTATCCATACCTGTCAGATTCTCCTGATTAAGGGCCAGTTTGCGGATGTCGTTGTTGCCAATAGCGTTGCGCAAGGCCTTATCGGCGGTAGTCCCCTGGTAACTCTGTTTAATCTGGTTCAGCATGGTTTCGCTGATACCACCCTTCCCGTCTTGTGCCTGCATGGAAAACAAAGCGGCACTGAAAACAAAAACTGATAAAATTCGTTTATTCATGAAATAATAGTTTTATGTTATTTATTCAAGTTTCACAAGCAAGAAATCTGCCTCTCAATACATCCGGATCGAGACAGGTCCGTAGCATCTCCGTAGCAAGTCCGTGCCTGCTCCGTATCTTCTCCGTGTCTGCTCCGTATCTTCTCCGTACTATCTCCGTGCCTATAACATACGGAGATAGTACGGACTTGGTACGGAGCAGATACGGACCGGATTAGGTTTTGTTTACCTTATGAGGTGATGCAAATTTAATTGCTTTTTTGAAACTTTTAGTAAATTCTTTAGATTTATTGTCAATTGAATTGAAAACTTATCCAAATAAATTAGTTTTCTTTGCACCCTCATTCGTATGATATGAAGAAATATATAATAGGTATTGTAATGTTACTGCTCTCAGTGACAACCCTTTCCGCTCAGGAAATAACGAACTTGGCTACCAGCAATGACACAACCCCGGCATTGACCAAACGTGAATTACGGAAACAAAAGGTAGCAAAGCGAAATCTGCATTATAACATCTTGGGTGGCCCCAGCTACACTCCCGACTTTGGCGCCGTACTTGGCGGAAGTGCCCTGATGACGTTCCGTATGAATCCCAGTGACACCACACAATTGCGTTCCGTGGTTCCCGTAGCCATTGCTTTCCTGTTCAATGGCGGAATCAACCTCTTCTCCAAGCCCCAGCTTTTCTTCAAAGGCGACCGCTTCCGCATCTTCGGAAAGTTTGCTTACAAGAATACGGAAGATAACTTCTATGGATTAGGCTATAATACGAACAAAGATTATGTCCGCAGCGACACCACCAGCCAATACCGTTACAGCGGCATACAGTTCAACCCCTGGTTTCTGTTCCGCTTGGGCAACAGTAATATATTTGCCGGTCCGCAGATAGACATCAACTATGACGACATCACGGAACCTGCCAAGCATCTGGTGGACGAGCCTTCCTACAAAGCTGCGGGCGGAACCAGCAAAGGATATACTAACTTCAACTCCGGCGTCGGCTTCCTGCTGACTTACGACAGTCGTGACATTCCGGCCAACGCATATCGGGGCATGTATCTCGATTTCCGAGGTATGATGTACACTAAATTCCTTGGAAGCGATGATAATTTCTATCGCCTGGAGATAGATTACCGCCAGTATAAGAGTCTGGGTAAGCGCAGGGTACTTGCCTGGACGGCCCAGAGTAAAAACGTATTTGGTGACGTGCCGTTGACGCAATACGTACTTACAGGAACTCCCTTCGACCTGCGCGGCTATTACATGGGACAGTACCGTGATAAATCCTCTCATGTTGTCATGGCAGAATACCGCCAGATGATAAATACCGACAAAAGCACTTGGGTGAAACGTATGCTGAACCATGTAGGTTTTGTGGGTTGGGCAGGTTGCGGTTTCATGGGGCCTACTATCGGCAAGATAGAGGGTGTGCTGCCCAATTATGGCTTAGGATTGCGCATTGAGGTGCAACCTCGTATGAATGTACGTCTTGACTTGGGTAGAAATACAGTCAATAAGCAGATGTTGTTCTACTTCAATATGACGGAAGCGTTTTAATTCTTTTCTATACGGATTTGAATCAGTTACGAGCTACAGGCTACAAGCTACAAGTGCCTTTCGGAACATAGCACAGCTACTTGTAGCTTGTAGCCTGTAGCTCGTAACTTTATTCCTTTCCGTTCAGTTATAAATCATAATTCTTCCCCTTTTCTTGCAGTAATAAAAGATTATCTATATATTTGGGCATTATTTTTTGTTTACCTTAAACAAAACTGAGGACATCATGCCATGAGAACTTTCGAGATATTATTCTGGATAAGCCTGTTTATCGTATTCTACACCTACATAGGATATGGAATTGTATTGTACATTCTGGTCAAAATTAAAGAAACTTTTCGTAAACCGGTACACTACCCCATGCCTCCCGATGCGGAATTACCTGAACTTACCCTTTTCATAGCCGCCTATAACGAAGAAGACGTTGTAGATGAAAAGATGCAAAATTGTCTGGAGTTGGATTATCCCGCAGAAAAGTTACAGATATACTGGGTCACGGACGGCAGCAACGACCATACTAACGAACGCCTCGCACGCTGGCCGCAAGCCACCGTACTGCACCAACCCGAACGCCAAGGAAAAACCGCTGCACTCAACCGGGGCATGAAATTTGTGAAAACTCCCCTTGTCATATTCACCGATGCCAACACACACCTGAACCGGGAAGCCTTGCGTGAAATAGTTCACGCCTTTGCCAACCCCAAAGTGGGCTGCGTGGCAGGCGAAAAACGCATTGCCATGCAAACCAAGGACAATGCCGCATCGGGTGGAGAAGGCATCTACTGGAAATACGAATCCACCCTGAAAGCTCTCGACTCACGTCTCTACTCCGCCGTAGGTGCTGCCGGAGAACTATTCGCCGTGCGCAGCGAATTGTTTGAAGACATGCGGACGGATACATTGCTCGACGATTTCATTCTCTCCCTGCGCATCGTCATGCGCGGCTACACCATTGCCTATTGTGCTGCCGCCTATGCCACTGAAAGTGGTTCGGCAGATATGCAGGAAGAGGAAAAACGCAAGGTGCGCATTGCAGCCGGAGGTTTACAGTCCATCTGGCGGTTGCGCCCGTTGCTGAATCCCTTCCGTTATGGTGTACTCAACTTCCAATATGTGTCCCATCGTGTCCTGCGGTGGTCCATCACTCCTATCCTATTATTCCTGTTGCTACCCCTCAACGTAGTGTTGCTCTTCACAAGTACCCAACCGCTATTTTACGCCGCCATCCTGGGGCTGCAAATATTGTTCTACCTGATGGGCATCTGGGGATACATCCTCTCACGGAGACACATCAAGAATAAATTACTCTTTATCCCTTACTACTTTCTCTTCATGAACGTCAACGTAATAAGGGGATTCCGCTACCTGAGCAAGCGCAAAGGCAATAAAAGCGGAGCCTGGGAAAAAGCACGAAGGGCAGGCCGGTAAAAAAGCACCTACCCATAAATCTAAATACGAAGAAAGACAATGAAAAGCATTCTGAAAGACACGAATAATTCCGAGAAACTCCTGAACATGATATCAGACACTCTGATACTCATGGATAAGGATGGTGTGTGCGTAGATATAGCCGTCCATAACGTAGACCTCTGGTTCATAAAAGAAGAAAAATTGCTCGGCAAGAATCTATTGACCATGTTACCGCCCAGAACTTACAGCGAGTTCTACCCCGAATTCCGGAAAGTATTGTTGCGAAAAATTAAATCCACCCGCAACTACGAACTCATGCTACGGGATGAAACTTATTTCTTCAAATGTATCATGCAGCCTTATGGTGATTTGATATTATGCCAGTATCGCGACATCACCGAACGCAGCCAGCGCAAGCTGGAGCTGGAAAACAAAAACCGGGAACTGTTCGAGATACAGAAAGCCGCCCTCATCGGCAGTTGGTTCTATGACACCTCCAACCGGGAATTCAGCTATGCAGGCCAAACGGGCGTCATGTGCACGGACATGCCACAGAACATCCGGGTGGATACGTATCTGAACACCATCCTCCCCGAAGACAGAGCTTCTTTCAATGACTGGCTCGCAGCAAACCTGAGAGGAGAAATGGAAGAGAGCATCGACTACCGCATCTTCTATAACGAAAAAATATATTATATCCGCCTGAAAGCCTTTGCCCGTGAATGCTACAAGGACGGTAGCATCACTTTGGAAGGGTATATACAAAACATCACCGACATCCAGCAGAGGCGCAATGACATCAACCTCCTGACACACGCCATCAACAATTCAACGGAAGACATCTTTGCCGCCCGCGAAGACGGCACACTGATATTCGCCAACCGCCAGTTCATGCTGCACCACAATCTAAGCAGCACAGAGGATATCACTCAATTGAAGATATATGAGATTCAATCGTATGCCCAAAACGTGGAAGACTGGCAAAGGATGGTGACCGCCGTCAGGAAAGGAGAAAGACAGCAGACCTTCACCATATACAACCCGCTTCCACTCTGTCCGGGCATATTGGCATACGAATGTAATTCTTACTGGATTACCAGTGACGAAGGCATAGGAACCCTCTGGGCATTTGGACGGGACGTGTCCCAGCGCATTCTCCACGAACAGCAAATCAAGCGCTTCAACCAGATATTGGATAAAATCATAGAGCATCTGCCCGCAGGTATCGTAGTGAAGGACATCAAGAATAATTTCAAATATCTGTACCGGAATCGTGAATCGTACAACCGCAACGTTCCCATGCAAGAGGCTCTGGGTAGGGACGACTTTGATTTCTATCCCCGGGAAGTAGCGCATGAGAAGCGCCTGCAGGATATGGAAATAGCCACCACCGGACAAGAAATGCACTGGATTACCGAAGAGCGTGACGGGCAGGGCAACCCTCTCTTCCTGGACAAGCGGAAGATGAGGATTGAAAGCAAAGACTTCTCTCCCATCCTGCTGAACATCGAATGGGACATCACGGACATGGAACTAATGAAACGGGAGTTGATGATTGCCAAAGAAAAAGCTGAAACGTCCGACCAACTCAAATCGGCATTCCTTGCCAATATGAGCCATGAAATTCGTACACCACTTAATGCCATCGTCGGCTTCTCACGTATCATTGCCGAGAGTGATAATACCGAAGAGCGCAAAAGCTATTACGATATAGTAGAGGCAAACAACGAACGTCTGCTACAACTCATCAATGAAATTCTCGACCTCTCGAAGATAGAAGCCGGCATTGTGGAGTTCAGCATAGCCACGGTCCGCCTGCACCCGCTTTGCAAGGAGATTCATGATGCGCACGTCTTCCGTTGCCCTACAGGCGTCGAACTCATATTCGAGCCTTCGGATGAAGAGCTTCGCATCGACTCGGACAAGAACCGTATCTTCCAGGTCATATCCAACCTGATAGGCAATGCTTTCAAGTTCACCACCCAAGGCAGTATCAGTTACGGATACCGCCGGGAGGGAGAGAACATCGTATTTCACGTAACCGATACGGGCACGGGCATTGCTCCCGAAAAAATAGGAAAGGTATTTGAACGTTTTGTAAAAGCCAATAATTTCGCGCAGGGTACAGGGTTGGGATTGGCCATTTGCAAGACCATCATCGAACGTCTGGGCGGAAACATTTCCGTTACTTCCGAATTGAATAAAGGCACCACTTTCACTTTTACCCTCCCCGCAAACATAGCCAAGGAAGAAGAAGACAAAGAATTGCTGAAAAACGCCCTTGAAGGAAATGAATTGACAACTGACGAACAAAGCATAGTGGCCGAAAGTGTAGAAGCCACTCCGGGCACCCCCTCACAGAATACTACGTTGAAAACTGTCCTGATAGCCGAAGACACGGAAAGCAATTACATCCTGACCAAAGCAATTCTTGGAAAAGAATACCATCTGGAACGCGCCAAAGACGGTATGGAAGCCGTCAACATGTTTGTAGAGATAAACCCGGATATTATCCTGATGGATATGAAGATGCCAAACCTCGGCGGACTGGATGCAACGAGAATCATTCGTGAACTGTCCCCTACCGTTCCCATCGTTGCCCTGACAGCCTTCGCCTACGACCATGACCGGAAAGCTGCCTTCGACGCCGGATGCAACGATTTCCTGACAAAACCTTTCACACAGGAGGGGCTGAAGGAGACGATTAGGAGGTGGGTTAAATAGTGATTAGTTGTTAGTGATTAGTGATTAATACCTACGACATCATAGCGCAGCCTGCTTATCACTAATCACTAACCGCTAATCACTAAATTAAGCAAAGATATCGCTTCTCTGAATATAAGCAATCACATCGCCCTTATTCACAATGTCGCCTTGTTTGGCACATATTTCTACGATACGTCCGGTAAATCCGGTCAGCAGTTTTTCGTACTCTCCCCACGGGGTGGACAGATAACAGAAAACTTCGTCGTGCTGGTATTTGCGGCCGATGAACGGAGCTACAGAAGGACCTTCTACAGATACTTCCCACAGCACCTGCCCTTTGTCGGGAGCAATAATCGGATCAGCTTTGGCACGTTTCAGCTTCTTGATGTCCTCTTCCGAGTATCCGTTCTTCGCCATAGCGGCATCTTTGGCACGTTGCAGTTCATCCTCAAAACGTTTCTTGGCAACACCCGACTTATAATCACGATACTGACGGTCGTGCATGGCCAGTTCGAAGAGCTCTTCATCATCTTTGCCATACTCCCATCCATTCTCATCCATTTCCTTCCGGAATTCATCCAGAGCATCCGGATAATTCAACTGCGGGTCTGTATCCACAAACTCATATCCTTTTGATGTTGCCAGTTCCACAATTTCAGGAGCCAGTTCGCCGGGCAGACGCCCGCTCTTACCCAGAATCATGTCCCAGGTATGATTGTCTATCATCGTCCAGCGCTCCTCACCCTTTACCAACTGCATGAGGTTCATCAATGCCACATTCTTCACATATTGGCTGAAAGGCGTCACCAATGGCGGATAACCCAGTTTAGGCCATACATATTCCACTTCGTCGAACAGCATCACCAAGAGGTCATCGATACTGAGTTCCGGTTCATTTTTTCCTCTCAATATCATGTTGATTCCCGAATGTACTCCCTTCAAATCCGCCATCATAGAACCCATCATTCCACCCGGCAGACCGCACTTCAACAACAGTGAGGACATATGTTTATTGGTGGGGTCCATGAAATAACCCAGGAAGTCGTCAATAAACTCCTGTGTCATGGCACGCGCCTTCATATAAGCCTTCATATTGATGTCCGGCACCTGGAATCCCAAGTCTTTCAGCATCGCCTGCACTGAAATCACGTCCGGATGTACTTTTCCCCAGGACATAGGCTCCATGGCTACGTCGATAATATCCGCTCCATTCTCGCAGACTTCGAGAATAGAAGCCATCGACAAGCCCGGACCGCTATGACCGTGATACTGAATAATCACCTCCGGATGCCTTTCCTTAATTGTCTTCGTCAACCGTCCCAGCATTCCCGGGCGACCGATACCTGCCATATCTTTCAGACAGATTTCGGGTGCTCCCGCTTCAATCAGTTGGTCGGCAACATGAGCATAATATTCCACCGTATGCACAGGCGAGTGTGTGATGCAAAGCGTGGCTTGCGGTATCATCCCCGCCTCCAGCGCATATTTAATGGAAGGAATAATATTCCTTGTTTCATTCAAACCACAGAAGATGCGGGTAATATCCACTCCTTGCGCATGTTTCACCCGGTACATCAGACGGCGCACATCAGCAGGGACAGGATACATACGCAGGGCGTTCAGACCACGATCCAGCATGTGTGTCTGTATGCCTGCCTCATTGAAAGGTTGGGTAAAAGCACGTACGGCATTGTTGGGATTCTCACCGTACAACAGATTCACTTGTTCAAAAGCTCCGCCATTCGTTTCCACACGGGCGAAACACCCCATTTCGATAATCAATGGAGCAATACGTACCAATTGGTCTACACGGGGTTGATATTTACCGGAGGATTGCCACATATCACGGTAAACAAGACTGAATTTAATTTCTTTTTTCATCACAGTCAGCAGTTAGCGGTTTAACATATATGAATTAAGAGGTTAACTTAATAAGTACAAATATAGATGTTTATTCTGACATATAGTCATGAATACACTTAAATTATTCAGTTAAAAAGATATGTTTTATATCATATTGCAAGAATAGAGAAAAATCAAATCAGAAAGACTATACCGGATAGGGACACTGGGTACCCACCTTAGCTCTACATTCCTCAACCTCACCTTTACGCCGCTCAACCTTAACTTTAATATTTCTCACAAAAAAATACGCCCAGAGCACTTGCCCTGGGCTATAAGATTATAGTTTTTCGATTTATTCAATCTGTATTGTCTGTTTTTAAACAAAGTCTTTCAATTCTTGTTGTAGCCGCTGGCGGGTGAAAAAGATGCGGCTTTTTACGGTTCCCAAAGGTAATCCGAGTCTATCGGCAATTTCGCGGTACTTGAAGCCGGAAACGTGCATGGAGAAAGGCACTTTATAATCACGTGGCAATGAATTGACGATGCGATGCATCTCTTTCAAGTCATAAGACCCTTCGGTGCTTGCAAAACCGGAGTTCTGGGGCAAGTTCAAGTGATAAAGGTTATCTGTCTGGTCCACGAAAGTTTGTTCGCGAACAATTCTGCGGTAATTATTAATAAAAATATTACGCATGATGGTGTACATCCACCCTTTGAAGTTGGTATCGGGCATGTACTTGTCTTCGTTGTCCAACGCTTTGAGTGAGGTTTCCTGCAATAAATCATTGGCCTCCTCTTTATCGGCTGTCAACTTATATGCAAAGCGAAGCAGTTCTTCTTGCACACTAATCAAATCCTTCCTAAAACTGTAGGTATTCATACTTTGCTTTTTTTTAAATGGTTAATAAATATTTTAAATTCACGATTGCAAGTTTAGGGAAGTTTCCAAATTTCCGGGGGACTAATATTGTTTTTCTTTAAGGCGAAAACTAACATTTGACAGTTTTCACCCCCATTTTGAGAGTTTTCAGGTGCTATTTTCGATAAAAAGCGTATCTTTTTCCGAAGATTTCGTAAAGTGTTTGTGATTTTTTTATAGATTTGCCTACATATAGCAAAAACACTTTATTTAAAAACACTTTATTTTATGAGACGAATTTTCAAACTATTCATTCTGCTGGCTATCATGGCTGTCTCTTTGCCGTCCTTCGGTCAAGGATTGAAAGCCTTCAAGCTAAAGAATGGTCTTTCCGTATATATATGGGAGGACAACACGAAATCGGATGTATATGGTATTGTAGCCTGTCGGACAGGCTCGGTCAACGACCCGGCGGAATACACCGGATTGGCTCACTACCTGGAACATGTGATGTTCAAGGGTACCGATAAAATTGGTGCATTGGACTGGGCTACAGAAAAACCGCTTTACGAGAAAATTATCACTAAGTACGACGAAATGGCCGACGAAGCTGATCCCGTAAAGAAAGAAGCTATCGCAAAAGAAATCAACGAGCTGACTGTAGAAGCCGCCAAAGTGAGTGTATCTACTGAATTTATGAACCTGATAGAGAGCATGGGTGGTAAGGGACTGAATGCCGGAACCAGCTTTGACGTGACTTACTATCACAACTCATTCCCTCCCTATCAGATCAACAAATGGCTGGAAATCTACTCGCAGCGTATGATAAACCCGGTATTCCGTACCTTCCAGACTGAGTTGGAAAGTGTATATGAGGAATATAATATGTATCAGGACAACCCGAGCAGCGTACAGCAAGAGTTCATCTCAAGCAAGGCATACGAAGGGCATCCTTACGCACGCCCCATCATCGGCTTGCCCGAACACTTAAAGAACCCGCGTCTGAGCAAACTCATCGACTATTACAACGACTGGTACACCCCCGAGAACATGGTACTCATCCTCGTGGGTAACGTTAATGCCCAGCAAATCAGCGGTCGCATCAACGCCACCTTCGGACGCCTGCAAGCAAAAGCTACTCCCGAACGCAAAACTTATCCCGACCTGGACATCAAAGGCCGCAAGCAATATAATGCAAAAGTGGGTTATTATCCCAACGTATGCCTCGTGTACAAAGGTGTACCTGCCGGACATCCCGACGAAAAGCCTTTGGATATCGCCATGTCTTTGCTGAGCAACAACAGCAACACCGGTACACTGGACAAGTTGACCATCGACGGCGAACTGACCCAAGGTTTCGCCTATTCAGACAGCCGTCGCGAACAGGGTCGTAACATCGTACGCTGCGTTCCGCTCTACGACGAAAACCAACGCCGTTTCGAATCCAACAAAAGTGCTGAAAAGAAAGCCCTGAAAGCTATCGAAAAAGTAGCCAACGGTCAATTTGAAGAATGGCAGATCAATTCTATCAAGAACAATATGTGCCGTGATTTCGACCGCAGCATGGAGTCAAACACCTACAAGGCGCACATGCTGATGAACGCCTTCATCAACGAAGAAGACCTGGGACAAGTACTCAACTACAAGGATGAAGTGATGGCCATCACAACAGAAGACATCAAACGTGTTGCCAAACAATATCTGACCAATGACTACCTTGCCATCTACATTGAAAAAGGAAAGCTCGACAAGAGCGCTAAAATAAAGAAACCGGGATACAAACCCATCGAACCTCCTGTAGGCAAACAATCACTGTATGCCACACAGTTCAAGAACATGCCTATCGGACAGGTAGATGAAAAATTCATCGACTTCAGTGACGTACAAAGCAAACAGTTGAACGACCGTTCCAAGATGTACTACACACAGAATCCGGAAAACAACGTATTCAGTCTGACCCTGCGCTACGGTGTCGGCGAACGTGAATTCCGCAAACTGGGCATCGCCGCCGACCTGATGAACAATGCCGGTATCATGGGCGCCTACGAACCGCAACAACTGAAAGAAGAACTCGGTAAGCTGAACGCTACCTGCGAAGTAAGTGCCAACAGCAACTACCTCTATATTACTATGGAAGGTTACGAAGAAACTTTGCCGCAAGCTTGCCAACTCCTTGCCCGCCAGATTCTGATGCCGAAACTGGACGACAAGCAGTTGAGCCGTATCAAAGGTTCCATGTTGGGCAGTCGCCAGCAGCGCAAAGAAAATGTAAACGCTTTGTCCAGTGCACTCATGCAATACATGATTTTCCAGGATAAGTCGTCTTATATCGACGAACTGACCGACAAAGAAGTTTATGAATTGCAGATTTCCGAACTGACAGGCGACATCAACCGTGCTGCCAACTATGAAGCCGAAATCTTCTATTGTGGTACACTACCTTTCGACAACGCTTATGACATCCTCAGCAAGAACCTGCCACTGGTTGCCAACGAAAGACCGTCTACTTCACCACAAGACAAGCCTATGGCTACCGTAACGGAAAACACCGTTTACTTCCTGCCGAACTCTGATGCAGAACAGGCACAAATCTACTTCTACATGCCGATGGAAAAGTATGATACGAAAGATGACGTGATTCGTGACGCATTCAATCAATATTTCTCTGGTGGTTTCAATGGTTTGGTACTCGATGAAATCCGTGGAAAACGTTCTATGGCTTACTCAGCCGGAGCTTACATCGGTACACCTACATTGCCGGGCAACCCGACTTACCTCTTCGGTAACATCGGTACGCAGAACGACAAAGCCAACGATGCACTGGATGTATTCATGGGCTTGATTACAGACATGCCGAAGAATGCCGAACGTATAGACAACATCAAGAGCTATATGCGTCAGGAAATGCTGACTACGCATCCTTCTTTCCGCAACAAGGCCGAATACATGAGATCATTGCAGCGTGTAGGTTATAACGATGACCCCACCAAGCAAAACCTGCCGAAGGTGGATGCCCTGACTTTTGATGATATCGTGAAGTATTACGAAGAGAATGTCAAAGGCAAACCCTACTGCATCGGTATCATGGGTAACCCGAAAGATATCGACGTGAAGAAACTTGAGAAATACGGTAAAGTAGTGAAACTGAACGAAAGAAAACTGTTCAACACGAAAGACGCCATGTTCTAAAGAGTGACGAGCTACAAGCTACGAGTTACAAGTTGCTGCGCTATGACGCTGAAAAGCACTTGTAGCTCGTAGCTTGTAGCTCGTCTCTTTCTCTTATTCTTCCCCTTCTTCCTCACTTCCCGAAAGAATCGGCAAACAGATGTTATACTTCACCGCCAGAATACGTGTGACGAACACCGACATGCCGCCTGCCACCTGGCAACCGTAGGACTGCAAACCCAATGCGTGACACACCCAATAAACCGTACCGCCTACCACGCACGCCATCGCATAAATCTCTTTTCTGAAAATCAGCGGAATCTCATTGATGAACACATCCCGAATCACACCACCCGCAGCACCCGTAATGCTACCCATGATGATAGCCACCCAGAACGGATACCCCAACGCAATACTTTTCCCCACACCGACCACCGTAAACAGCGCCAGTCCGATGCTATCGAAAATAAAGAATGTATTATGCAGATGAATGAGATGTTTACCGAAAAGGATTACCCAAAGCAAAGCCAGTCCCGTACATATCAAGTAGATAGGGTCCGTCATCCAGCCCGGCGTCACACCCAGCAGCACATCACGTATCGTACCGCCTCCGATGGCAGTCACAAACCCTACCACGTATGCCCCAAACCAGTCGAACCGTTTTGCTGATGCCAGACGGATGCCACTGATAGCAAAGGCAAACGTACCTATAAAATCGAGTATTTGAACAAATGTTGGCATGATAATCAATAATTAACGTTTAATGATTAGTGATTAATAATTGTCGGTTATTAAAATTATCGGCAAAGTAACGAATAATTTCCCTAAGAAAACGTACATTTGTCTCTTGGAAATTAAAAAAAACAGCAAAATGAAAATAACGATTGTAGCGGGAGCACGTCCCAACTTCATGAAAATAGCACCTATCACCCGTGCCATCAAAGCTGCACAGGAAGCAGGAAAGCGAATCTCATACCGTCTGGTCTACACCGGGCGTCAGGATGACACCAGTCTGGATGCTTCCCTATTCTCCGATCTGGACATGAAGCAACCCGACGGTTATCTGGGCGTCAGCGGACACGACCATTCCGAAGTGGCAGCCGCCATCATGCTCGCCTTCGAAAAAGAACTGAACAATCATCCCGCGCAAGTGGTCCTCGTGGTAGACGACCTCACTGCCACCATGAGCTGCTCCATCGTCGCCAAGAAGCGTGGCCTGAAAGTAGCCCACCTCATTGCCGGCACCCGTTCTTTCGACATGAACATGCCCCGCGAAGTGAACCGCACCATCGTAGACGCCATCTCCGACTATCTGTTCACAGCAGGCATGGTTGCCAACCGCAACCTCAATCAGGAAGGCATGATACCCGAATACATCCATTACGTAGGAAACATACTGATAGATACCATCCGCTACAACCGTCACCGCCTGTTGCAACCCGTGTGGTTCTCCACCATGGGACTGGAAAAGCGCGGCTACTTGTTGCTGACCCTCAACCGCCATGACCTGTTGACAAAGAAAAAGGTGCTCAACGCCCTGATGCAGGCATTGGTAGAGAAAGCTGAAGGCATGCCCATCATCGCCCCTTTGCATCCTTACGTGCAGAATGCCATTAAGACGCTCGAAATCTCTGCTTCCAACCTGCATATTCTTCCGCCGCAAAGTTACCTGCATTTCGGTTATCTTATCAACCATGCCAAAGGTATCATCACCGACTCCGGAAACATCGCCGAAGAAGCTACTTTCCTCGACGTGCCCTGCATCACGCTCAACTCTTATGCCGAGCACCCCGAGACCTGGCGTGTGGGCACCAATGAGCTGGTGAATGAAGATCCTGTCGCCTTTGCCTCCATGCTGGAAAAAATGTTGCACAGCGAATGGAAACACACTACTCTACCCGACCGTTGGGACGGACGGACGGCAGAACGCATTGTGCAGACGTTGATTTATGAAGAATCAAAAAGCGCAGCAAAAAGTCAGGAAAGGGACAACCTACAGAAATAACCCAATTTATAAAAAGCGAAAAGCCGCAGGGAAGGATATTTCCCTGTAAGATTCTTTTCCAAAAGACTTTCGGACATACGGAAAATGAAAGCGGTGAACGCCACAGCATGAAGCCGCTTCACTCCGTCATACCAACGCAACAAACGGACGTAAAGAAGCAACTCCTGTTCATATCCCAACAAATTTTTCACAGAACGGCGCGTCTTAGCCAGAAAAGCAGAGCTATCCTCCTCCACCAGATGCCAAACAGGATTCTCAACATGCAACACACGTACCCCCGCCTCTTCCAACCTCCTTCCGAAAGCTGTATCTTCATATCCCAAATGAAACGCTTCATCAAAACGGATGCGCAAAAAGAGTTCTCTCGGAATCAGGAAATTCATACTTATGAATCGTTGATAAGGTTGCTTATTCCGCTCAGTTGCCGGCTGTGCCTCCACCCGCATCCCATACTTATACCGTAGAGCCGCATCCCCCGCTTTCTTATAGGAAAATCCGCCACAAACAACATGTTCGCCCACATGATTAAGGTATGTCGAAAGAAATTCCGCCTCCACGGGTCGTGTATCCGTATCCAAGAAAAGCAAATTAGGATAACGAGCCTGTTCCCCCAGATAATTGCGCACAAATGCAGGACCATGATTTTCTTCAAGTTCAAACACATGGCACCCTTCCAATACATTCAGCACCCGATTCTCTTCCCGCACCTCTTCACACGACGCATCATCTGCCAACAGGATTTCAAAAGGAATCTTCGTCAGCAAAGCCATCTCATGCAGCTTCTTCACCAATGAAACGCAATTGATATTATATACCGGAATAAGGATGGATAACATTGCGCAAA
>ULMJ01022935.1_pt1 | contig 37413 bp, 27 predicted proteins | sample 1951641 | NCBI WGS metagenome assembly ULMJ01 (sample SAMEA4835550, study PRJEB28245) | human gut metagenome | biome: gut microbiome; material: fecal sample | place: Denmark | collected 2008 | reverse complement strand
CATTGATGGTAGGAATCATTGGCATTGATTGTATAGTCAGTATAGGAGTCATCACAGATTAACAGTAGGCACAGGCTATTACTCTTTATCCCTTAGCCCTGCAAAGAGTGAATGCCTGCCCCAAAAGAGAAAACTCACACTAAACAAAATTATAAATTATGAAAGAGAAACAGAAAAAGAAAAAAGGAATCGCCCGCCTGTTTGAGATTGCAGGCGAGCGGAAAGGCTTGCTGATCCTGGCCGGAGTTCTTTCGGCAGGCAGCGCTACGTGCATGCTGGTTCCCTACTGGTCGGTATACCGCGTATTGCAGGAATTGCTGCATCACGCCAGTGATTTAGGGAAAGTGGACAGCGGAGTACTGGTATATTGGGGGTGGTTCGCCTTCTTCGGACTGATTGGAGGACTATTGCTACTTTATGCGGCACTGATGGCCTCGCATGTAGCTGCTTTCCGTATCCTGTACGGATTGCGTATCAAGCTATCGGAACACATCGGACGCCTGTCGTTGGGATACCTGAACGGTACGTCTACCGGAAGTATCAAGAAGATTATGGAACAGAATGTAGAGAAGATAGAGAACTTCATTGCCCATACCATCCCCGACCTGGTGAATGTATTGGCTACGGTGACACTGATGTTCGTCATCTTCTTCTCCCTGAACGGCTGGATGGCTGCGGTCTGCCTATTCTGTATCGCATTGAGTATAGGATTACAGTTTGCCAACTTCTTCGGGAAAAAGGCACAGGAGTTTACTAAAATCTACTTTGATACACAGGAACGAATGAGCGCCTCAGCCGTACAATATGTACGCGGCATGCCGGTCGTGAAAATCTTCGGGCAGAGCGTCCGGTCGTTCCGCCGCTTCAATAGTGAGATTGAGGCGTATAAGGAATATGCACTGAAAGTATGCGATACATACGAACCCGGTATGGTGGTCTTCACCATATTGCTGAACTCGCTCATTACATTTATCCTGCCGATAGGCCTGCTATTACTGAGTCATGAGCCACAAAATCTGGCATTAGCCGCTGTCTATCTATTCTTCATTATCATGGGCCCCGGAGTAGCCTCGCCTATTTATAAACTGATGTTCCTCGGGTCGGGCACACGGGAAATAGACGAGGGCGTGGAACGTATTGACCGTATCTTCTCCGAGCCGCCCGTACCGGAAGCGCAAACGCCGCAAGTACCCGCCGGGTATGATATCGAATTCCGCAAGGTTAGTTTCGCTTATGAGAATAAAGCGGAGACCACCCGTACCGAAGCCCTGCGCGACATCACCTTCACAGCACACCAAGGTGAAATTACGGCACTCGTAGGCCCCTCGGGTTCGGGGAAGTCTACGGTTGCCAATCTGATTCCCCGTTTCTGGGATGTAACGGAAGGTGAAATACGGATCGGAGGAGTCGACATCAAAGATATTCCCACTGAAAAGTTGATGGACATTGTTTCCTTTGTTTTCCAGGATAGCTTTCTTTTCTTTGATACCCTCTATGAGAATATCCGGGTAGGAAACTCCAGTGCGGGACGCGAGGAAGTGATAGCTGCCGCAAAAGCCGCACAGTGCCATGAGTTTATAGAAAGCCTTCCGCAAGGTTACGAAACCCGCATCGGAGATGAGGGCGTCTACCTTTCCGGTGGCGAGTCGCAACGTGTCTGTGTGGCAAGGGCCATCCTGAAGAACGCCCCTATCCTGGTGCTGGACGAGGCCACCGCCTTTGCCGACCCTGAAAATGAATATAAGATGCAGCAGGCTTTGCAACATCTGATCCAGAATAAGACGGTTATCATCATTGCACACCGTCTCTCGTCCATCATTTCGGCACAGCAAATCATCGTACTGAACGAAGGAAAGCTCGCGCAGCATGGGCGGCACGAGGTATTGAGTAAAACGGAAGGATTATATAAGAATATGTGGGACGCTTATACGGACGCGTTCCACTGGGAACTAAACAGTAAGAAGGAGGTAAAAGAATGAATGCAATAGAAAATATTACGATAGGGCACACCGAACGCCTTCGCAAACCTGTGGGCTACACGATGCTTGCCAACCTGGTAAATATTGTCCCGTTCTGCCTGTCCATCGAAGCGATCAACGTGATATTCCGTGCTTTCGATGGTAGCGGAATGCCACTGGACACTCAACGGCTCTGGACTATTTTTATCCTGCTTGTAGTGTATGTACTCGTCATGGCGTTGGCCGAAAGGGCTTCCTACCGCGCCAATTTCCGGGGGGCCTATGAAATGAGTGCCGCAGGACGTGTCAGCCTGGCAGAGCATTTGCGGAAACTCTCATTGGGGTTCCTGTCACGCCGCGATCCGGGTGATCTTTCGTCCATGCTGATAACGGACTTCACGATGGCGGAAACCGGTATTTCGCACCATCTGCCCCAATTGATGGGTGCGCTGGTGATGCCTGTACTCGCTTTCGCGGGATTGCTGTGGATAGACTGGCGAATGGCCGTTGCCATGTTTATAGCCCTTCCGCTTGCTGTGGGAATATTACTGGGCAGCACTTACCTGCAATACAAACTGAGCGGCAAACAGATTGCTGCCAAAATCAATGCAGGCAATCGCCTGGAAGAGTACTTGCAGGGAATACGGGTAATGAAAGCATATAATCTGCTGGGCGACAAGTTTGTCCGTCTGAAGAATGCCTTTGCCGAACTGCGTCGTGCCTGTATCCGCCAGGAAGCATTGCTCGGTCCGTTCATACTGCTTTCTGTAACGCTGATACGGGCAGGTCTGACGTTGATGATACTTTGTGGAACGTACTTATTGATAGGAGGAGATTTATCCTTGCTCACGTTCGTTATGTTCCTCGTTGTCGGTTCCCGCGTCTTCGATCCGCTGACTTCGGCACTGACCAACTTTGCAGAATTCCGATATTTCTCCATTGCCGGAGGGCGTATCCTGACGCTGATGAACGAACCGGAAATGCAAGGAAGTAAAGAAGCCCCGGAAAGCGGTGATATCACTTTCTATCACGTATCATTCGGCTATCAGAAAAAACAGGTGCTACATGATGTATCGGTAACACTACGTAAGAATACACTCACCGCTCTGGTAGGTCCTTCGGGCAGTGGAAAAAGCACCATGCTGAAATTATGCGCACGTTTTTACGATCCGCAACAGGGGCAGGTTTTATTTAATGGAGTAGATATGAAAACCCTGGAACCGGAATCATTGATGAGTCATATCTCAATGGTATTCCAGGATGTGTATCTGTTTCAGGATACCATTCGCAACAATATCCGTTTCGGCAAAACCGACGCCGCGGACGAAGAAATAGAAGCGGCGGCCCGCAAAGCATGTTGCCACGATTTTATCATGCGATTGCCCAAAGGTTATGATACGCAGGTCGGTGAAGGCGGTTGTACCTTGTCCGGTGGAGAGAAGCAGCGCATTTCCATCGCACGTGCTATATTGAAAGAAGCTCCCGTAGTGCTTCTGGATGAAGCAACGGCTTCACTCGATCCGGAAAATGAAGTGGAAGTACAGCGTGCCATCAATACACTGATTACAGGACGTACGGTAATCGTGATTGCCCATCGCCTGAAGACGATCAAGAATGCAGATAACATCATAGTATTGGAGGAAGGACGCATTGCTGAACAAGGTAAGCATCAGGAACTACTCGATAATAAGGGGCTATACGCCAAGCTATGGAATATACAGGAAAAGACATTGGGGTGGAAGTTGTAAATTTCAAAGACCACTCAAGAAAATCCTACTAAAATAATAATTCGCCCCTACAAATTAATCACGATATGATTAACTTGTAGGGGCGGGAATTATCCATCCGAATATACTTCAGAATTTATTAATCATTTATGATAATTGGAACATCTTCAAGTCATCTTCCACATCACTGATGGTACCTATCTGAAAAGTATCTACCAAGACTTTTGCCACATTGGGCGACAGGAAGGCAGGTAGCGTAGGTCCTAAATGGATTTTCTTCACACCCAGACTCAACAGAGCCAGCAGTACGATAACAGCTTTCTGCTCGTACCAGGCAATGTTATACACAATCGGGAGTTCGTTGATATCATTCAGTTCGAACACTTCTTTCAGCTTCATTGCAATGACTGCCAGTGAATAGCTGTCGTTGCACTGTCCTGCATCCAGTACACGTGGAATGCCGTTGATATCTCCCAGAGGCAACTTATTGTAACGATACTTGGCACAACCTGCTGTCAGGATGACTGTATCTTTAGGCAGCGCTTTGGCGAATTCGGTATAATAATCACGGCTCTTCATACGCCCGTCGCAACCTGCCATAACCACAAAGCGACGAATAGCACCGCTCTTCACGGCATCTACCACTTTATCTGCCAGTTGCAACACCTGATTATGGGCAAAACCACCGATGATTTCTCCATGTTCTATTTCCGTAGGCGGCTGGCATTGCTTGGCTATCTCGATAATTTCGGAGAAGTCTTTTCTGCCTTCGGCATCTGCCTGAATGTACTTGCAGCCGGGATATCCGGTGGAATTTGTTGTAAACATACGTTCTTTATATTCAGCATTTGCCAACGGGGGGACGATACAGTTTGTTGTAAACAGGATAGGCCCATTGAAGGTGGTGAACTCTTCACGCTGCTTCCACCAGGCATTTCCATAGTTGCCTACGAAGTGGGAATACTTCTTGAAAGCAGGATAATAGTGAGCAGGAAGCATTTCGCTATGTGTGTACACGTCGACTCCCGTACCTTCGGTTTGCTTCAATAGTTCTTCCATATCTTTCAGGTCGTGGCCGCTTATCAGGATACCCGGACGCTTCCCTACTCCGATATTTACTTTTGTCATTTCCGGATTTCCATAGCGTTCGGTATTCGCTTTATCCAGTAAAGCCATAGTCTTCACACCGTATTCTCCGGTCTGGAGCACCATCTTCACCCACTCGCCTGCCGGAAGTGATTTTGTGGCAGTGGCAGCCAAAGCATGTTGCATAAAAGTATGGATAGAAGCATCGTCATATCCCAAACGCATGGCATGTTCCAGATATGCCGCCATACCTTTCAGACCATAGGTCATCAATTCTTTCAGGGAACGCAGGTCTATGTCGGGGTCACGCAACACACCCACGCTTTCCGCCTTGGAAGCATACTCATCACGTCCGCCCTGCCATTGCAATTCGTCGATTTCAGGCAAGGAAATACCTTTTTCTTTGGCTTCTTCTATTAAACGGTTACGCAATGCCATACCTTTATCCACCCTGTTCAGAATGCTTTCATCATCGAAGTTGGCATTTGTAATGGTACAGAATAAGGCATCCACAACAAAACGGTTCACTTCGGCAGCTACAGAATGTCCGGCGTTACGGAATTCATCGGTAACGACTGATATTCCACGTACCACGAACATCAGCAAATCCATTGCCTTTGCTGTATGACTTTCTTTTCCACACACACCTTTCAGGATACAACCGGTGCCTTTCATTGTCTCCTGGCACTGGTAACAAAACATTTTAGCTTCCATCATCTTATTCTTTTTATTTAGTTATGAATCAGCTACGAGCTACAAGCTACAAGTGCCTTTCGGAACATAGCGCAGCTACTTGTAGCTTGTAGCCGGTAGCTCGTAACTAATACGTTATGAATGAAATTCAACTACTGATTCGCATTAGTTATAAAATACATTATCTTTGTGCAAAGATGGAGTGTTTACGGCAAGTAAATTGTCACGTATGTTACACCCAATCACAAAAAACTTAAAAAGAATGGAACCACATATATTATTACAGATGCCATTGTTTCAAGGTATAACAGAGGAAACGCTATTACGGTTCGTTCTCTCTCACCAACATACCCTTAAATCTTATAAACCGGGAGAATTTATCGCCATGCAGGGAGATATTTACCGTTCTCTCTATATTCTATGCAATGGGACAGTGCGTACGCAAATGGTCAGTGCAGAAGGAAAACAACTCACCATAGAGACCCTCCGTGCCCCGAAACTCCTTGCACCGGCTTTCATCTTCGCTTCTGAAAACCGTTTCCCGGTGAATATCGAAACCCTGGAAACCTCGGAAGTATTGATTCTGAATAAGGATGCTTTTCTGGAGTTCATGCACCAGTACCCAGTCATCATGCAGAATTTCCTGAAGTTGATTTCCGACCGGAGCCTGTTTCTATCCAAGAAACTGAACGAGTTCGCCTTGCAAAGCCTGAAATCCAGATTGCTCAATTATGTAAAGATGCATGGAGGCATCGGTTCCCAACAGGAAGTGGCACATATACTGGGGGTGGCCCGTCCGTCATTAGCACGTGCTATATCTGAATTGAGCAATGAGGGTTGTATACAAATAGAAGGAAAAGAAATGTTTATTGACGAAGAGAATTCGAAGAAATACTTTTAATTCTACTTTTTCATCGTATCTTTGTACAACCAACTACCTAATATAATGAGGAAAATAACATTAACCGACAAACATCAGGAATTACTTTTCCAGATTCCACTGTTCCGTGACCTTCCCCTTAACATCAAGCATTCTTTGCTCGACAGGTTGGATATCTCCCTGTACTCAGTCGACAAAAAAGATATCATTGCCACCCAAGGAACACTCTGCAAGAAATTATATGTATTGTTGGAGGGGAAACTACGAGTAGATATTATTGACGGATTGGGAAATGAAGTCATGATAGAATATATCGTTGCGGCACGTGCATTCGCCACTCCTCATTTATTTAGTTCGGACGGAGTGCTGCCGGCAACCTTTACCGCCATGGAAGACAGTACCTTACTCACCGCCAGCAAAGAGTCCATGTTTAAGCTTATCAGCGAGGAACCTAAAATATTACACAACTTTCTTTGCATCACGGGCAATTGTAATGTCTGCACAGTATCCCGCCTGAAAACCCTATCACGAAAAACAGTGCGCGAACGTTTCGTTGTCTACTTGCTGGAACACAAGAAAAAGAATTCTTCAACGGTCAACATCATTCACAATCAGGCAACCCTTGCCGAATATCTGAATGTAACCCGCCCCGCACTATCGAAGGAAATTAATAAAATGATAAAGGAAGGAATTATCGATATGGATGGAAAGACAGTGCAGATACTCAATGAAGCTATATTAGAAAGGTACGTATAGGAGCTTTCTCCTGATACGTACCTTCATTTATTCTCTCTCTTACTACTGTGTTACCACTTCACGAACAGCACTCTGGGGTTGATGTTGACAGATATCCATCCCCAGTCTTGCCAGCTTTTATGATTGCCGCCTTTCACAACGTCCATCGTCTCCGTTCCGCGCATAATGGAGTATCCGGCGGAGAGTTTCACATCCTTCATCACCGACCAGTTTATTTGATAATCGACTTCCGAACCTAATGCTTTCTTCAATCCCGGCAACTTCACCGCAGTTGAGAAATGATGGTAGTTCAAATCCATATCCACTTTATCGGAAGCACGGAAACGTAAACCCAGACGTTTGTCAAACAAGCCGGGAGCATATCCGGGTTTAAAGTCGGACGCGTAGAAATAATCCATAGCTCCGTAAAACTTATGATGTGTGCCATACAGAACATTGAATGCCTTATACTTGTCACTGTCACCGCTGTTTCCACTTAGATAATCGGCGCTTGCCACTATCGTCCAAGTAGGTTTAAGGTTGTATGGGAAAGCATAAGCCACTTGCAGGCTGGCCATGAAAGCAGATACCTTCTGCACATTTTGGTTCTTGCCCGTCTGATAATAGAAGGCGCCGTCTACATTCCACCCATTTTCCCTGTAGGTGATATAAGTTCCCATCGTTTGCAGATAACGGGTGTGAGACTCTTTAGTAGCGGCATCTCCGGTTTCCAATCCCAGATTCATGAACAGTAAGGATGCATCAAAGGGAGTATAATCGGATTTATAGTGATACCAGAGTGTCTGCATATTCTTGTAAGGCTGCGCCCCGGCCTGCACGTAATAGGTGCCGCCTATCTTAGTCTCGTCATTCTGGTTGAAAGCGAGGATAAGATGCAATTGGTTGTTGGGATCGGCATAACCCAGTTTCAATGCATCATGATAGCGTCCGGCTATGTTCCAATCCAGTCCGCCCAGAATGCGCTCGTCATCATACGAAAGGGTCTGACGGCCTAATTGTGCAAAGAAGTTTTTACCGAAATTCAGTTTAGCCCATGCCTCGTTCATGATGAAACGTCCGTTCTTGTCAATTTGCGGATCTTGTCCCCATACCCCCACATGCTGAGCCGAGATTTTCATTTGCAAATCAGAACGCTTGTACTCCATAGAGAGGCGTGCACGGTTATTGATGAATCCCGCAGGTTTCTCTCCTTCATTACGGGGCATCAGAGCACCGTTACGATATTCCGCACGAGGTCTAATCTGAATGGACATTGTAAATTCATTCTCTTTTTCTGTAGTTTGCGTATACGCCATGCTTGGCAAAAGCATGAGAAGCATTGCCCAATAAGTAGTTTTCATAATGATTATCAGTTTAAATTATACGTATGAATGCTGACTCCCTGTGCAGAGGGCAGATAGTTTATACCATACCAGCACATTTGCAGCAAAACAAATGATATCAGAAGTAAAATTAAGGCCTTACGGTATAACAAAGGTTTTCCAAGGCGGAAATGTATATAAATCAGATAGGAGAACCACGTAGCGGCCGCCCATGTCTCTTTCGGGTCCCACGACCAGTAATGTCCCCACGCCTCTTTTGCCCATATAGCCCCCGACAGCATGCCTAATGTCATGAATGCCAATCCTACATAAGTCAGATTATTGCATAGGTCCATCTCCCGGCTGTCAATCGGCTTCTTCTTGAACCAAAGCAGATAAATAGCCATCACGGTGGCCGCACCCAGCATAGCATAGGCAAACATATATACGATGACATGCGGCGTAAACCACGGACTTTGCAAAGCCGGCATCAAAGTTTTGTTATGTATTTCCGGTTTGAAGATATTGATACAGATAAATACCAGTGATAGGATAAAACTGAAACTGAGTATCCACTTATACCTCCAACGGCTGTATGTGATGAGTCCTGCCAGTGGAAGAAAGAAAGAGTACCACAGGCGCGTTTCTCCCATGGTCCGCATAGGCGGGCGTTCCAGGGAAATCCACATTCCCACAATAAAACAGAAGAAGAGAGCAAGCCCTATCAAGGTAAGCCCGCCAACAATATACGGTTTTCTCCCGCGCCAGGCGGCAAAGGCACCGAATCCCCAGAAGTGCAGGGCGGCAATTGAAAACGGTACAAAATAATCCCACGTCATTCAGCGTCCTCCTCTTTTCTTTTTTGTGCATTGACAAACAGACAGATAGCTCCCAGCACCATCATGATAATACCCGTATAAACAGCAGGCAACCACGGATCACGTACCAGTTCGAACACACTGATATCGCTCCAACGCCCTTTCGTATCATCATAACTCAATTGATAAATATTCCATCCCGCCACATTCAGGGGATGGTTCACTGCAATCGTATCTTCCACCTGTTTGCCATCTTCCGTGTAAACTTTCACTGTAGATGCAAAACGCTGCGGTTCGCGTTCCGGCATGATAAGGCTTGTCAACGAATCCAGACGCAATGCCTTATATGGAAAAATAAAACTACCGCAACTTACCCACCCCTCCTTTGCCGCTTTCGTCTTCTGATTGATAGCCTGCAAATAAACGGCATACGTGGCTCCCATCGAATGGAATTCGGTAAACTTCACCGTATCTTCCGTAGCCACAGAAGCCGCCCAGGGAATCGTTTGCCGGATAGTCACCAGCCAATCGGCCAGTCGTCCATCCGTGATACCTTCTTCCAGCAACAAATGTTCCGGTGCTTTTTCAGGCAACGTACGGCCTGTTTCATTATCAATCAGCATCAGTTTCGGAGGATACTCGTCAATCGTGAAGTCTTTCAGTTCAATGGCCAGCGGAAGTTCTATCAATTTACCGTGCTCATCCATTGCACGCCATTCGGCATTATCTATCCGGGTAGTCATTTTCAACCGCTGCATATCGGCATTTCCCAAGGTTGCCGTAATCAGGGCAATAAACAGCCCGGCATGATTCAAAAGGAAAGCAAGTTTCTTCCATCTGAATGGAAATCCGGCACGAAGCGTAGTCAGCCCCAATACAGTCACCATCCAGATATAAAGCAATACAAAAGGCCATGCCGAAAGCATTCGTGAGAAACCAAGCACATCCGCCGGATGACCGGAAGGGACCTGACGGATAAGTCCCATCACCACCGTAATGCCCGCCACCCATAAAAGAGAAGAGACAGCCGATGTATAATGACTCATCCAACCGAAGAAATAGACACGCTTGCGCAGGCAGTGCATGGCAACTATTCCGGCTATATATAAAACCAGAACAATGATGTTCACCGGACAGGCAAACAGACTCCAATCTATTTCACCGATTGCAATCTGTAGCAGCCATCCTGTCATCAACAGTCCTGCGTCTATCAGGCATCCTTCTTTAAATCCCCACGGTCTGATCCACATATCTCTGTTTTATTTCTGGGCCAGGCGACCGTTAGCTTTCGCTTTTTCCAGCCATGCAGGTACAGTTGTTTTCAAGAATTTCTCTTTAGCAGCTCTTTCTGCATCCATGTCGAGGCCAATGTATTGTTGCGCTTTCTCTTTGGTTGAAATATCTGGCATCGGCACATCATCCGTAAAACCATGCTTAGCCAATACTCTTGATACAGCCAGACGAGCCTGCATAGCCTTGTCCAATCCATGTGAAAGGATACGTTGGATTTCCTGCGGAGCATGGAAAGAACCACCGTGAGAAGCCACACCGAAATCCCAACGCCACTGCGCCTGACGAATCAGGGCAAGTACATCTTTCATCTGATCTTCCGTAGCCCCCTTGTCCCATGCAAACTTAGCCTCGATATGAGCTTTGGCGAGTTCCTGTTCCAGACGGTTACGTATTTCGTTAGCCTTACGTTGGCGTTCGTATACATTGTTACGCAATGTTTCTTCACTTTCGCGATGGCAAGTCTGACAAGTGCGGTCTATCATCGCCAACGGGCTTTGAATATGGTGATCACTGAATTTCACACCACCTTCGCTCTTATAAGGCATGTGACAATCTGCACAAGATACCCCTCTCTGACCGTGGATACCCATCTGACAGATTTCATAATCAGGATGCTGCGCTTTCAATATCGGAGCACGGCTCAGTTTATGAATATAATCATAGAAACCTTCATTATCATAATAAGCCTCCATATCTTCCACAGTAAAGCCTTTATCCCAAGGGAAAGTCAGGTACTTGCCATCACCCTTGAAGTAATATTCCACATGGCACTGCGCACAAACCAGTGAGCGCATTTCCTGCGGAGTAGCTTTCGTAATATCTCTGCCTTGACGTGCAAAAGCCTCGATCAAAGCCGGACGGCTGATGTGCAGGTTCATATTTTCCGGTTCGTGGCAATCGGCACATCCGATAGGATTTACAATCTCATCACCCATTGCTCCCCACTTATTATTATAGAATGCATCCACGCCGATAGCCTCCATCATACGGGGAACATCCGGACTCTTACAAGTCCAGCAGGTAGACGGTTGCGGACCATCTTCGGGAGTAGCAGGCGCACCCGTACGAAGGCTTGCCGTAATATCCTCTATCGCATGCATGTGCCCACGTGGAGTCGAATAGTCCTTTGAGAAAGCATATCCTGCCCACAGAACCACCATTTCGGGACGTTGTTCCAATACATCGACCGCAATGTTTCCATTGAACTCACTCTGGAAATCCGTCTTCGCTGTTTCCGTCCAAGTCTGATATTCACGGGGGAAATCACTTTTGAACACTTCATTACGGGCTTCAATGCCTGCAATAACAGTCCTGCGGTTATTGAACACGCTTTCTAATTCCGCCCGCCTCTCCATCAGTGCGGAAACACATAATCCTAATACAAACACGACTACCATCGAACCACCGAACAGCAGCCAGCCTTGCCATGATTTCAATTTCTTTTCCATAAGTATATTGATTTTATTTCATTATTTCTTAAGCATCTTTTGCAGCCAGCCCGGAACGGGCGATTCGGGATAAGGTACCAGTGCATTGGGAGTGGATGACAACGAGTTGCTTCCGCCATGCGGCACATCCCGGTGACAATCCCAACAAGCCTTACCCTCGCCTACCTGAGACATCATATAATCTATTTTCCCGGTTTTCACAAACTCCGCATTCAACTGCGTATGGCAACGGATACAGTTATTCATAATCACCTCTGAACTGGCTTCATGCGCCCTGATAACCTGCGGCTCGCTCTTTGTCAGGAAAGCAGCCACATGTTTCATACCGTCCATCCCCTTGAATGTCCATTTCTTTACGGCATTCTCATGAGGAACATGACAATCATTGCAAGTGGCATCCCGACTATGTGAACTGTGGAACCATGTAGCGTAGTAAGGTGCCATAATATGACAGTTCACGCATGCCGACGGCTCATCCCCCAAGTAGGTATGCGCCCGCAGCAAGTACATGAACAAGCCTCCCCCGCCCACAACGATACCGCAGATAACTATCGCAGCCACTTTCCATTTGTACGAAGGTAAAAACCTGTTTATAAATGACAATTTCTTCATAGGAAATAGTATTTTTCACAAAAGTAGGGGCTTTATTTTTAAAAAAGTGTAATAATGATTACATATTTTGCATAGTCTTGCGCTATCTTTGTCATGTTCCGTTGAGTAATTATCCGCCCTCATCCGTATATTCTTTAAACACCTAATGTTATTGATAGAATATGAAAGCACTTAGTTTATTGATATGCCTTCTCTTTTCAGGGATATTACAAGCCCAGGAGGTAGAAATCGCCTTCCGGCAGCAGTTGCCGGACAGCCATCCGCGTTATCTGACGAACAGCAACGGTAAGAGTGAAACCCTGAGTCTGATAGAAAAAGAAGATTGGGCAAAAGACGTATTTGAGAAACTAAAAAGGCGCACCGATCTTTATGCCAACCTGACAGACGCCCAACCGGACTGGTTACTTTCACGCCTTGCCATGTATTGGAAGTCTCATGCTACGGATGTATATATAAAAGGTGAAACCTTCGACCATGCCGGAGGCGAAAAAGCACCGGCACCCACCGTTCGCTATACCGGTACGCGCGGCACATTTGCCACCCACGGACGCCCCCGTCTGGAAGACGTAGTGCCATATGATGACGATGTGGAAGGAAATGTGACTTTCTGTAACAACGCCTTGCCCGGCCGCCCTATGGAGAGTGTACATCCTTCTAAAACCGGACGCAACATCGAGAGCCTGAACCGTGAAATCATGGGTATCGCCCGTGATGCCGCCTTCCTTTACTGGCTTACCGGAGAAGAAAGATATGCAGAACTCGCCGCCGGAGTATTCGATACCTATATGACCGGTATCTATTACCGGAATGTTCCCATCGACCTCAACCACGGCCATCAGCAAACGCTGGTAGGCATGAGTTCTTTCGAGGTTATTCACGAAGATATTCTTTATGACATCGTTCCCCTTTACGATTTCCTGTATGACTACCTGAATGCCCGGCATACCGACAAAATGGATATATACGCAGGAGCTTTCAAGAAATGGGCGGACAATATCATTGCAAACGGTGTTCCTCACAACAACTGGAACCTGATGCAGGCTCGGTATGTCATGAATATCGGTATGATACTGGAAAACAACAAGCAATATGCCGATGGCAAAGGACGCGAATATTACATTGATTATGTACTCAACCGTTCCAGTATCCGCCAATGGAGTCTGACTAAATTAGCCGATTATGGCTTCGATCCGAAGACAGGTATCTGGGCCGAATGTCCCGGATACAGCAATGTAGTACTGAATGACTACACCAGCTTTGCCACCCTCTTCGACCGGAATCTGAATTATGACCTGGTGAAAGCAATGCCAGTGCTTTCTAAAGCAGTAGCCGCTACTCCGCAATATTTGTTCCCCAACCGGATGATCTGTGGTTTCGGCGACACCCACCCGGGATATCTGAACACCCATCCTATATCCCGCATGATACGAAATGCACAGCACAACGGCAAGAAAGAGCAAGAAGAATATTTCACTGCCATGCTGAAATGCTTCCATCCCGATGCGGGAAAAACCAAAGACAACAAAAAAAGTGTCCCTGTTTCTATCAATTCTTTCTTTGATGAAAAGCCATTGGAACTGAATCCCAATATCGAAGCCGGAAAAATAGAGCAATATGTCTCTCCCTTCTTCTATGCACCGAACGTTTCCTGGCTGGTACAACGAAACGGAATGAATCCCCGTCACAGCCTTATGATATCCTTGAATGCCAGTGAAGGAAACCACATGCATGCCAATGGCATATCCATGGAGCTTTATGGTAAGGGATATGTTCTGGCTCCCGATGCCGGAATCGGCCTCTATTCATACAGTGGGCTGGATTATCTGGAATATTACTCTCAATTTCCCAGTCATAACACGGTATGCGTAGACGGCATTTCCAGTTACCCGGTTATGAAAAGTAATCACTCCTTTGATCTTAAATCCAGTTTCCCTGTTTCTTCCGAACCGGGAAAAGCTTTCACTTCCGTAACCTATAGCGATGTTTCTTTCCGTGAACCGGAAAGCCGTGCCGACCAGACCCGTATGATGAGTATCGTCACTACCGGTCCGGAAACCGGTTATTATGTAGATATCTTCCGCAGCCGGAAAGAACGCGGCGGTGATAAAATGCATGATTATTTCTACCATAATCTGGGGCAAACCCTAACACTGACAGGCACAGACGGTGCAGACCTGAATCTGCAACCCACCGAGGAACTGGCCTTTGCCGGTGCTCACCTTTATGCTTATTCTTATATCTATGATAAAAAATCGGCTACTACCGACAAAGACATAAAAGCTACATTCACCATTGCCATGCCCGACAAAGACGATATTTCAATGAACTTGTGGATGAAAGGAGAAACGGACCGGGAAGTTTTCACCGCCCTGTCTCCCATGACGGAAGGTTTGAGCCGTACTCCGGGGATGCCATATAATATAAAAGAACAGCCTACCCTGACTTTTGTAGCCCGCCAGAAAGGAGAAGCCTGGAACCGGCCGTTCGTCGCTATCTATGAGCCCTCATCCGTAAAAGAACCCGGCTGCATTGCCGAAGTAAGCTTCCCCGAAGTAAAAAGCAAAACGGAAAACAGTGCCACCGGTATATGTGTGGTACAGAAAAATGGACGCACAGATTATATTCTGTCATCAGATAATCCCACGGATATCTGCACCAGTGGAAAAATGAGTGCACAAGCCACCTATGCTTTATGGGGAAATAAAAAGGGCGATGATTGTACCTTCTTTTTAGGACATGGCACTTTGCTAAGCACCCCGAATGTAGTAATCAAGGCGGAAACTCCCGCAGATGTATTACTGGAATTCAAGAAAGGAGCATGGCATTACACCGCATCTGCCGATTGCACCATCAGCATTAAAAAGAAGACGTACCAGCTAAAAGCCAATACGGAGGAAAAGATATTAAAGTAGAATTTCATGTAATGATTAATTAATTGTATTATATAATTAGAAAGAGAAATAGCAAAAGTATCAAGGTCATATCAGCTTCCCGTCAAAACCTTGTCAAGTCCGTATCATCTCCGTGTCTATAGCCAAGGAGAAGGTACGGACTTGACAGGGACTTGGTACGGATTTGGTCATAAACCAACAGATCGGCAGAGGATTCCCGTCCTCTGAATTATCATTCTAAACCTAAACGTTTTCGTTCTTTTTCCTTATATTTGCTTGCAGAAACATAATATATAGAAACGAAATATAATATATAGTGAAAAACATATTAAAATATATCATCCTGTTATTCCTACTGTTTAGCTTCCTGCCGGGCTATTCCCTCCCCTCTGTATTCCGGGGATTGTCCGTCACCGAAGGGCTTTCCGACTTAGTAGTGAATGCACTTTATAAAGATTCCATTGGTTATGTTTGGATAGGTACTGGTAATTCTCTGGAACGTTTTGACGGTACGCGCCTGAAACATTTCCTAATTTCGGGAGCAAATGAAAAGATCAAGCGGGTCAATGCCATTGCCGAAATGGAAGGCAACCAGATATGGATGGGAAACGGTATGGGGCTTTGGCGGGTAAATACCGAAAAAGATATTCTCGAACCAATTGCTGCCGAAACATTACACTATGGTGTCCGCACCCTCCTACCTGATGGAAAAGGCACTTTATATATAGGGAGCGAGGCCGGTCTGTTTATCTATAAAAACGGGAATTTGGAACAAAAGCTCATAGATCCCAATGTCCTGTCAGCCTCTAATATCATCACCGGACTAAATCTTAGTGAAGATGGCATTCTCTGGATAGCTACCAACGACGGACTTTATTCCCTGACACTTGCCGACAAGAAAATCACCCCTTATCATAATATAGTAGAGGATAAACATTTTTGCTCTTACAACAATATCACCCGCATTGGCAACGTAATTTACCTGGGTACAATGGGGCAAGGCATCATCAGTTTCGACATACAGACGCATAAGTTTAAGCATTTTGTCGACGTAGGCTGTAATGTGATATCTTCCTTATCCAGTGATGGTAAAGATATGTTGTATGTGGGTACCGATGGAAACGGGGTTCATTTCATTTCGACCCAACAAATGAAACTTCTACGCTCTTTCCGCCATGAACCGGGAAAAGAAGAAAGTATCCGTTCCAACTCCGTGTACTCACTTTTGGTAGATCGTGATGGTCTCATCTGGATAGGCTTCTATCAGCTGGGACTGGACTATAGCTTATACCAAAGCGGACTTTTCTCTACTTACAGTTATCTCCCGTATTTTGACTCCAAAGATATGCCCGTCCGCAGTATCGCAATCACTGAACATGAAAAGTTAGTCGGCTCCCGCGACGGTTTATTCTACATAAACGAAGAGCAACGGCGTTTCAAAAACTTTAAATCTCCCGAATTGCGTTCCAGTATGATCTTCTGTATCTACAAATTTCAGGATAAATACTATATCGGAACATACGGCGGCGGCATGTACATATTCAATCCTGCTGATCTTACTATCCACGACTTCGAACCCAATGAACCACAACCTTTCATGCGGGGACAGATTTTCAGTATAAAAGCGGATGCCAAAGACCAATTGTGGATAGGTACCTCAATGGGGCTCTATTGCTATAAGGATGGAAAAAGAATCAAGCACTACACCAGTGCCAACTCCAAACTACCTGAAGGGAATGTTTATGAAATCTATTTCGACTCCACCCATAAAGGATGGATTTGTACGGAAAATGGCATGTGTATCTGGGACCCCTCTTCCGAAAGTCTAAAAAACGACATCTTCCCGGAAAACTTTATTCATAAAGAAAAGATCAGAGTTGTATATGAAGACTCCGACCATAATCTTTATTTCCTGCCGGACAAAGGCAGTATGTGTATATCCGATCTCTCCATGAGCCGTTTCAGAAGGTTGCAACCTGATACACAACTGGAAGGAAAAGATGGTATGTTTATATTGGAAGATGACGAAAAATGGCTCTGGATAGGAACCAATAATGGACTCTACCGCTACGACAAGAAAGAAACTTTTATTCCCTATAATTTCATAGATGGTATTCCCAGTTCTATTTTCACATTGTGCCCTCCCATACAGGACCAGCAGGGAAATATATGGATGGGAAATTCCAAAGGTCTGATTTATATGAATTTCAAGGAAAATAATCAGATGAAAAGATACACTTATCCGCTGACTATTACAGATATTTACGTCAACGGAAAGAAATCGCTTCATCCTGTTATTGAGAGTGGAAAAGTTCCTGAAATACAACTTGAATCTTCCCAAAACAACCTGACTTTTCATTTCTCCGGCTTTACCTATACCGAACCGGCTTATATGACTTATGAATATAAATTGGAAGGTGAAGATGAGGACTGGCAGATATTGACCGGAAAGTCGGAAATTACTTATTATGATTTGTCATCCGGAAACTATCTTTTTAAGTTACGTTATATCGGAAACCCTGATTCTGAAGTATGTACAGTTGTCCACATTGCCTATCCTGTAGAAACATGGAGCATTATTGCTGTTTCCATAGCTTTAGCTTTTATCGGCTACATATATTATCAGCGAAAGAGAAAAGCGAAGCAAATCAAAGTCATTCAACCTCAGTTATCGGAAGGAATACAGGAAGCTGAGAAGCAAGAAAAGACAGCTGAAGTAAAATACAAAACCAACAAGATAAGTGTAGAGGAATGTCAGCACCTGACTGAGAAACTGGAGACCCTGATGCACCGTGATAAGCCCTACACCAACCCCGATTTGAAAATAGCTGACCTGGCAACTATGCTCGGCAGATCGGCCCATACCCTATCTTATCTATTCAATCAACATTTGAATCGTAATTATTACGATTATATCAATGATTACCGCATTGAGGAATTCAAACGTCTTATCAATGAAGACGAGTATTCCAAATATACGCTGGGAGCGCTTGCCGAACTCTGCGGTTTCAGTTCACGCGCCTCTTTCTTCCGCTACTTCAAGAAAGCTACCGGTATCACTCCCAATGAATATATCCGGAGTATCGGAAAGAATAACAAATAAATCACTAATTAAAGTACATTGAATGATTTTTAGCAATTATCTTTCAGTATATTGAAAGATAATTGCTGTTTTTGTGTTCATAAACTAAGGAATCATGGAGAAATCGAATCCGAAACTAAAACAGCCATACAGGTTTCCTATACGTTATCGCAAAGTAATTGAATATACATCTACTAAATATCCTCCAGAGTCTCAAATTATTAGTTGACACTATGAGTCTCAAACTCTTAAACCACTATATATTAGCGACTTATTCCATATTTAGTCCAACGTAATGAGATGAGATTTGTTAAGCACTATAGAAAAATATTTTCTGCTTTTTACCTTTTATATTTGCAATCGTAACGCTAATGTAAAACGTAACCAAAGTCTGAAAGCATGGAAAACAAAAAGATGACATCCGTTCAATTGATAGCTGACTCTTACGCGAGTTATCATCGCTCTGTTTATCTCTATATATGTTATAGAATAAATAGTAAAGAGGAAGCCGAAGATTTATCTCAGGACGTATTTCTGCGTCTAATGGACTACAAGAAAATGCTTCGTCCGGACACCGTGAAATATTTCATTCACACCATAGCCCGCAACCTGGTGAACGACTACTTACGCCGCCACTATAAGAAACAGGAAATAACCTCTTATATATATGAGCATGCAGTAACCTACACGAATGAAACCGAAAGTCGGGTTATTGCAAAGGATTTACTATCCTTAGAAAAGCGTAAACTACAATTGCTTTCCGAACAACGCAGGAAAGTCTATGTACTGAATCGCTTTCAAGATAAATCCGTCTTAGAAATTTCCATGAGTCTGAATATCTCCCATCGTACGGTTGAGAACCATTTGTTCGCCAGCCGTAAGGAGATACGGGAGTTCATCAAACAATGCATCTAATTAGATTAAATAATAGTGTTAATTTTAAATTTATAGTTTATGAAGAAAGATTTGCTAAAGTTCCCGTTAAAGAGAGTTCTTCTCTCTACGGTGATTTTGTGTTCTCTATCTGCCATAATCAGCTCCTGCGGAGAAGAAGAAGGCAGAATTTCAGTTAATGATGCGGCACCGGAAAAGGTTACCAATGTAACTACTAAAGCTGGTCCGGGTGAAGTTACGTTAAGTTGGACCAACCCTGCCAGTTCCAGTTTCATGTACACAAAGATTGAGTACACGAATGCAAAAGGTGAAAAGAAATATGAGTTGATTTCCAAAGAAAGAGGTTCAACGGCCACAATCAAAGGTTTTGCAAACACTGCCCCTCAGTCTTTTTCATTGTTTGCCTGCTCTGTAAGAGGGAATAACTCCGGAGCCGTCGACGTCTCACAAGCACCGGACTCTCCCGCGTTTATGGAAGTTGTCAAGACCGTCACTCTTGCACCGGTACTGGGTGGAGTACTTGTAGATTACGAAAATAACTACAACACGACGGTTGTAATAGCATTAGAATTTCATGCGGCAAGCGACCCAAGCAAGGCAGGCTCAACTAAGTTCCAGGCTCCCGCTAAATCTAAAGGTCCTCAACTGGTGATGCTTACCGATGCTAATAACGAATTTCTCACAGGCGAATGCATCGTCAACGTCAGTGCAGAAGACGAATATGAAAATGCTTCAGAACCTAAAGCACTAAAAGCTACTCCCATCCCGGCTATGAAGATAGACCGTAGCAACTGGACTTTCCCGGGATATAATGAGAATTCCAGTGACGGCACTATAGGTTACAGTTCGCAAGAAGCTATAGGCGAAGGGAACCAGGACGGTTTGAAAAATGGCCGTGTAACTTCTATGATAGACAGTAGCCTGAAAACTTACTGGCATGCTTCCTGGAAAACTCCTTCTACAAGTTATCCGCATTGGTTCATCCTTGATATGGGTAAAGAAGTCACCATAGCGAGCGTTGAACTGACCCGCCGCCAAAGTGATGCCAGAGGTCAGAAAGGACAGAAGATTTACACCTGTACTGAAGCCGGTGCAGCAGATCCCGGCAATCCGGACAGTTGGAGTTGGGTGGACCATGGTTCATTTGCTTTTAACCCGAATATAGATGCTCCGCAATCCTTCGGCTTATCAACGACCCCAAGAGCCAGATATATCAAAGTCTACTTCGGAACAGAACATAAAGGTACAGGAGGCCAGGCAATGCTTGCAGACCTGAATGTTTATGGCGCTGAATAAAAAATCTAATACTATAATTTAAGCAAATAGTTTATATCATGAGAAAAAGAATAATATTCGCAGCAGCTTTATGCCTGACGGTAATCTATCCTGCATATAACGCAAATGCTGCAACGGAAGTGGCTCAGGAAGTGCAACAAGCCGGAACCATTCGAGGTAAGGTTGTTGACAACAACGGAGAACCGGTTATAGGCGCTAATGTCATGGTGAAAGGTACAACTAACGGTGTGATTACGGATATAGACGGTAATTTCGTACTGAATAATGCAAAAGGCACATTGGTTATCTCTTACATCGGTTATAAAACAGTTGAACTCCCCATCGGTGACAAGACGAACTTCAACGTGAAGCTGGTGGAAGACTCCGAACTGCTGAGCGAAGTGGTGGTAACCGGTTATGGTGTGGCCAAAAAGGCTTCATTGACCAGTGCCATTTCCCAAGTTAAGGGTGATGACGTGTTCAAGAACAGAGGTATTGCCAATACTACTCTGGCTTTGCAAGGTGAGGTCCCGGGATTGGTAGTGACACGCAGTTCCACCCGTCCGGGTAGCGAAGGAGCAGCAATCAAGATCCGTGGTGATGTTTCCATGAATGGCAATGATCCACTAATTATAATTGATGGGGTTGCCGGTTCACTAAGCGAGTTGAACTCTATGGATGGTAACGATATTGAAAATATTTCCGTTCTGAAAGATGCTTCGGCTGCTATTTATGGCGCACGTTCAGCATCAGGTGTTATCCTGGTAACTACCAAACGCGGTAAAAAAGGCAAAGCTCAAGTATCTTATAGCGGTACAATCAGCCGTACCATTGATGGTATTCAGGCACCTCTTACAAACAATCAGGAGTGGCTGGACATGTTCTTTGAGGCACAATACTATGATACGGCTGCCAGTAATCCGAAACTGACGGACCCGCGGGAAATTTATCAGAATTTAGATTGGTGGATATTCAAAAGTTTTGGTGGACAATCAGTAGCAAAGAATGGTGAGGGTAAATGGGCACCGAACTACAACGATATTGATCCGGATACCAGTGCTCCTATGATGTATAAGCATGATAAACTGTTCAATGCTTTGCGGGCAGGAAGATCCATCTTTGCACAGAATGGGACTAAGATTGAAAGTTGGATGCCTTCAAACTATATGTTAGATGCATTTTATGGGCAGGCAACATCACAGAAACACTCAGTCAGTATTTCAGGAGCTGATGAAAAATTTGGATATAGAGCTTCTTTGAGCTACAGTGACGCCAATTCACAATTGAAAGTGGCCGAAGACGGTGAAAAGAAATATGGAGCCCGCTTGAATGCAGACTATCAGCCTATTGACATCTTGAAGTTTGAAACCGGCATGTCTTACGAGAAAAAAGACAAAAGAACGCCAAGTACAGATGTGGGTGGCGGATATTTCGATCCTTGGTTCTGGGCTTTTTTAAATGAAAACGGTGATGCTTACGATACTTTCAGTGGAAACCGTAATCCATACGGAGGCTTGCTGCAAGGCGGTCAAAACACGACTTCACTTTCTACTTTCCGTGCCACAGGAAAAGTGACGCTCGACTTAAACAAATGGGTAAAAGGGTTCAACCTTTCGGCTACCGGCGCCTATAAAATGGTCCGTGAAGACTATACGGAGCAGGTAAACAAAGTACAATATTATGACTGGGTAGGAACAGAAACCGGAAACAAGCAAGGCCCCGGTTCGCTAAAAGAACAAAATAAGAAATGGGAAAATGTTACTTTAGGAGCATTTGCCAATTATGACCGTATGTTTATGAATGTTCACCATGTAAAGGTCATGTTGGGTATGACCGCTGAACAGGAAACTTACAAACGAATCGGTGCAGTGCGTAAGATGGGACCTCTTTATCCCGGCTCCGATTTGGTGGACTTGGATGTATGGATTAGCGGTACTAACAATGAGGCTTATGGAGAACAAAATTCATGGGGCTTTGTATCTTATCTTACCCGTTTGAATTATGACTATGCCGGTAAATATCTGGTAGAATTTTTGGGACGTCGTGACGGTTCGTCCAAACTGGTGAAAGAACAACGTTGGAAAAACTTCTATTCGGTTTCCGGTGGTTGGATTATTTCTAATGAGGATTTTATGAAGAGATTTACTTGGTTAAGTAATTTGAAGTTGCGCTACAATTATGGTAAGATGGGTAGTGTAAACGGTATCGGTAACTATGAATCCTATGCACTGATTAAAACCGGAGGTACTGTACTGGGAGTCAGTCCTTCTTCCCATGCTTCATTCAAGCTGGATGGTATGCGTTCGGGCGAACGTAGCTGGGAAACGATTGAGAGCCACAATGCCGGTATAGATATCGCTTTTCTGGACCATAGACTGAACGGCTCATTCGATTACTTTGTGAAGACCAATACAGGTATGTTTATTGGAGTTACCTATCCTTCTATCTTGGGGGCCGGTGCACCGAAAAGTAACGATGGTAAGTTCCGGACGAAAGGTTGGGAAGCAACAGTGAACTGGAGAGATCAAATTGGTGGCGTAAAGTACAATTTAGGTTTCTCTCTGGCAGATTACAAATCAAAAGTATTACAATTTACGGATATGACCAACGTTCCATTCCCGGGAAATTTGGGTCGTGGCGACCGTATTGAAAATTGGAATAACAACGCTAAGAATTACTATCTGGTAGGCAAATCGCTTTCACCGGTCTACGTCTTCCAGACAGACGGTATTTTCCAAACCCAGGAAGAAGTAGATGCATATTATGAAATGTATTATTGGAATGCAGACCACACCGCACCGAAGGCAGGTAACATCATTCCTGCTCCGGCTGACTCAGGTACCGGCCGCCTTCGTCCGGGTGCTCGTAAGGTAGTCGATTTGGATGGCGACGGTGTCATTACAAAGGATGATATCTATTATGCCGGCGACAGAGACCCGCATCTTACGTTCACCATCAAAGCCGGATTGGAATGGAAAGGAATTGATGTCAGTGCCTTCTTCCAAGGAGTGGGGAATCAAGTAGTTTTACGTCAAGGCCAGATACCGTACCTTTGGAGAACAAACTATGTGATGCAAAACAAGACCTATATGGGTAAAACGTGGACACCGGAGAATACGGGTGCTGAATATACCATTGCCTCACGTGATCAAAATTTCAACGCTTGGAATTATCAATATAAAGATGTCAGCTTGCAGAAGAACAGATACATCCGTCTGAAATCGTTGGTAGTAGGTTATACACTTCCAAAACAATGGACGGCAAAGGCCGGACTGAATAAAGTGAGACTCTATTTCTCAGGAGACGATTTGTGGGAATGGACCAAGGTGAAAGACGGATACGATCCTGAGTTTGGCGAAGAAACCAATAACTCTTTCCCATTCAGCCGCTTGCTTTCATTTGGCGTAGACGTAACATTCTAAATTAACCTTTAAATACGAAAGAAATGAAAAGTATAATAAACAGAATATTTATAGCATCGGCATTGACTTTTTCTTTGTCGGCTTGCAGCGACTTTCTTAATAAAGAACCTTTGTCACAAGGCACGGAGGCGATTGTCTTCAAAACTCCCGAGCATTTTGAACAGGCTGCCTATTATTTGTACGATCTGTATGGATGGGATTACAATGCAATGGACCGCAATCTTGATATTTCCGGTCTGGGAAGCAACGGTGGTGGTACTGCTCCCGAAAGTAGTGGTAGCTGGGGTGGTCCTTATGGCCAAATCCGCGATTGCAACATCCTGCTGGAAAAGGCTGAAGCTTATGCGGGAGATAAGAATGCAATATCCCATGCTGTAGGAACCGCCCACTTCTTCCGTGCCTGGCAGTACTTCAAACTTTTAAAAACTTACGGCGGAGTACCTATTGCAGACCATTCATTGGACTTGACCGATCCCACATTGCAGGCTCCACGCAACAGTCGCTATGAAGTTGCCAATTTTATTATCAACGACTTAAAGGAAGCGGTAAATCTGCTTACGAAGGAGAAAGATATTCCGGATGCCGATAAAGGCAAGATAAGTAAAGAAGCCGCGCAATCTTTCCTGGCACGAGTAGCCCTTTATGAAGGAACATGGGAGAAATATGTTCCAAGCATAGGGTATGACTTGGATGGCGATGGCACAAATTCGGGAGCCGGTACTGCAAAACCCGAAGGCTACCCTTCGGTAACGGAGCTGTTGACATTAGCGCAAACAATGGCCAAAGACGTCATTACCGAAGCTGAAACCGGAACTTTCAAGCTCTGGAATGAATGCGATTCGTTGAGTTACTACTACCTTTTCAATATTGATGATACAGAAGGTAATATTCCTAACTTTAAGGGTAAAGGAAAAGCTACCAACAAAGAATTCATTATTTGTAGAAAGTACGATTTCAACATTGCTAAGCCCAATAAGAACATATCGCATACTGTCATTGTCGGTTTGGCAACGTCCATCAGCCAGCAGTTCGGCGAATCCTTCTTATGCCGTAACGGTTTGCCTATCCGCATCAGCTATACCGGCAACATGGCAAACGCGCAAAACAATCCGCAGTTTGAAGGTTACGAAACCTTTGTCGGAGAATACCGCAATCGCGATTATCGCTTTGTAAGTTGCACCTATATACCCGACCGCACTTTCTGGAGTAGCCGTGTAGAAGACGGACGTCAATTAACCGCTACCGGAAAACCTTATCCGGATCCGGTCTTTCCCCAAAGCGATGAAGTTTATAATCCGGGGGATCCTGCTTACAGTAGTTCTTGCGGTGTTTTTAAGCCAACTCTTCGCAATAACAGTACCGCCAGCGGCTATGGCAGCCGTAAGTATCTGATTGAGGGTGCCAACCGTCCGAGTAATACAGAATCTGCCGACTATCCCAATCTCCGTCTGGCCGAAGTACATTGCATCTATGCCGAAGCTACTTGCGAACTGAATGGTGGAAATATCTCCGACGAGGACCTAGATTTCTCTATCAATAAGAATCGCGCCCGTGCCCGTGTAGCACCGCTGACCAATGCTTTGATTGCCAATGTATGGGATGCAGGCTATTGGGATTACGAACAGAATAAGACAGTCTGCAAAAAGATGAATATGTTGGACGAGATCCGCCGCGAACGTGCTTGCGAACTCTTCGGTGAAGGTCATCGCATGGACGACTTGAAACGTTGGGGCATTGCGCACATCAATCTGGTTGGTCAGAAGCTGGGACACTATGTATTAGGTACTGCTTACGAAACTGAAAAGGCTAATAGCGCCCAATATTTCGGTGAGCCTTGCTACTATCCCGAGAAATATCCTTTGAGGTATGGTATTTACGAAGGAACCGGTAAAAATGACCCTGATTATGGTCGTTCAATAGCCAATGACCCGACTACTTTGAACTTTATACAGCGTGATTATCTGACCCCTCTTCCTCTGGATCAGATGCGTCTGAATACAAATCTGAAGCAGAACCCGGGGTGGTGATAGTGTGAATTAAACTTGAATAATATATTTATTAAAAAGAATAGCTTTATGAAAATTTTAAAATATATTCTGGCATTAATGCTTATGTTGCCGTTTCTGGCATCTTGCGATGATGATGAAGTGGGCGATCCCAACGTTAGTTCTCAAGATTTTGTAACAGTCAGTAACCGTACGGCACGTGTTTCTTTAGACGATGCATCCGGCATGTATGTATTGGATGAATATATAAAAGCCGATACGCTTAATTATGAAACTTGCATCTTCATGGTAGACCGCAAGGTAGATCAGGACAAAGTAAAAGCCTTAGGGAATGTAACAGATGTCGTTTTTGGCGGCACAGGCATGAAAACGGATTACCGTCCTGCCGGAGCTGCAACAAACAAGAAATGCTATCTAATACTTCTGAATAGCATAGCTATTAAAGAAGAGAAATAAGATACAGTTTCAACCATGCCTGCAATTATTCTTAAATGATTGATTGCAGGCTATATTTATTAATTTAAAATCTTTATAGAATGAAACATTATAAATTAAAGGGGCTTATTTTGCTATTATTAGCAACAATGATTAGTGCATGTAACAATGAAAGTGACTTCTTGTTAGAAGGAAACCAACCAGCAACAAGATCGGCTATATATAGTAACAAAAATGATTCTACGGAGTATGAAACAAGGGTTATCTATGATACCAACTTGCGATATATACTGAATGATTATCGTTGGAATAAGAAATTGTTTAAGTATTATTTTCTCAATAACTCCTCACAAATAGACGCTTTGGCTGCTCGAAGTGCTGTGCAGGCTGCTCTCTGGGAATGGAGCAGGGATCTAGATGTATCATTTTACGAAGTTAATTCAAAGAAAGATGCAGATATTGAAATTGGTTGGTTCAGAAATTCTCCTCATGAAGATAATTGTTCTTTTGATGCTAGTGCATTGGCACATACTGTTACAACTTATAATAGAAATACTCATATTGTTGTAAAACAACAACTTCATTTTAATGAGAATTATTCGTTTGACACTACTGGAAATACACATGACTTAATGAGCGTGGCACTTCATGAAATTGGTCATGTTCTTTGTATTGGTCATTCAAACGATTATTCTGCTGTAATGTATCCTTCTTATAAAGGTGTACAAAGAACTTTATCTAAAGACGATTGGTTAGCAGGCTGGAATATGTATTCTTATCATATGAATTTTAAAATAGAAGGTAATACAACTTTTGAAAATAATGCCGTATATACAGTGAGAGGTTTGCATCCGGAATATTCAATTGACCATTGGAGTGTCAATTGCGAATATTCAAATACTTTTTATGCAATGGACACCAAAACAGAAACAAGAGAGTTTATAGATCAAGATTTAACTTTAACGAATTGGTATCCCAATTACCGACTGCAGCAATATACATTGACTGCAACAATTAGAAATAACAAGTATAATGTTATTCTTTCTAATATGCCAGTTTCTTTTATTACATATAATTGTTATCCTTCATCTTCTTATGGAATATTGTGTTGTAATTCTGAATCTCAATATCTTATCATAGAGTCAAGCGGAACCTCCAATTTCAAATTGAATTTTAATGAAGAAAGTGAATTGAATGCTCAATTAGTTTATTTGGAAGACAACGGTCCGTTATGTTATTCTTCAGTGAATCCTAATTTTGAATTTTGGATAAATGGTCGAAAATATGATTACAGTGGAAATATCAAATTATATAAAACAGATGTAGACCAATATGGTTATATTGATGTAGATGTATATTTTGGAACAAGAAATGAAAGGTTTAGTATACCTGTCCAGCAATAATATCTATATTTGTATTTTAATTGATATTCCATAAAGTCTATTTAGAGGGTGTCATCACGGGCACCTTCTATTATTATAACTTATTCTCCCTTATCGTATTGAATATATTTCCATCATCATTCGTATCTTTGAATAACCAAAACATAATACCATAAAAATGAAACTAAGCAGATTTATAATTATTACAAGCATCCTGTTGGGTACCACCCACAATGCAAATTCTCAGAACCAATTAGTAACCTATCCTGCACCGGAAGGAGCCGAACTCATGAACGACTTCACCGTTCAGGTAAGGGAAGCAGGAAAAGACTGGAAACCGGTAGATACCTACATGGTTAAAGTAGATGAAGTGCGCGGTACTAAACATCAGGTAGAAAAAGCCTCCATGAGCTATTTCGACTTCTCCGGTGAAGTGGAAGTATCGGTAACCTTCAACCATGGCACTATTCAGACAGGGCGCGTTCGTCCACTCTCTTACCAAATCACTCCTTCCATATCCGGCAGCACCATGACCTTCAAACTGGATCGTCCGCGTAACTTGTCGGTAGAAGTGAATGGAGATATTTTCCATAATCTTCATCTGTTCGCCAATCCGATAGATGAGAATAAACCTAAGAAAATAAAAGATAAGAATCTGATTTATTTCGGTCCGGGCATACATACTTTCCCGGGTGACACGCTAAATGTACCATCCGGTAAAACTGTCTATGTGGCAGGAGGTGCAGTAGTGAAAGGTCTTATCCAGGTAGTCAATGCACAGGATGTGAAAATATTGGGAAGAGGAATCGTGATTCCCGACCGCTGGGCCGGACTTCGCATTGTCAATTCCAAGAATGTAACGATAGAAGGTGTAATCAGTACCCAGTGTCCCACCGGAGGCTCAGACGGCGTGACGATACGGAATGTAAAAGTCATCAGTTCCTACGGTTGGGGCGATGGACTGAATGTCTTCGCCAGCAACAACGTACTCTATGACGGTGTATTCTGCCGCAATTCCGACGATTGCACCACAGTCTACGGCACTCGTATGGGCTTCACCGGCGGCTGCAAGAATATCACCATGCAGAACTCCACCCTTTGGGCGGACGTGGCACACCCCATATTCATCGGTATCCATGGAAACACAAAGAATCCTGAAGTTCTGGAAAACCTGAATTATATCAATATAGATATTCTGGATCATAAAGAGAAACAATTGGATTATCAAGGTTGCCTCGCCATCAATGCGGGAGATAACAACCTGATCCGTAACGTACGTTTTGAGAATATCCGGATTGAGGATTTCAGGCAAGGACAACTGGTTAACCTGCGCATCTTTTTTAACGAGAAGTACTGCACAGCCCCCGGCAGAGGCATTGAAGACATTTTGTTTAAGGACATCTCCTACACGGGAAAGAATGCGGAAGTTTCCATGATTATCGGCTATGACAAGGAACGGAAAGTGAAAAACATTCGTTTTGAGAACTTGCAAATAAATGGTGAAGTGATTTATGATGACATGCCCAATAAGCCTAAATGGTATAAGACCGGAGATATGGCACGCATCTTTGTGGGCGAACATACGGAAGAGGTGACATTCCGGAAATAAAGTTTAATGAGGAATGAAGTCTCACCTTGCGAGGCATATTTACATAGCGCAGCAAAATTTTTCATTCTTCATTCCTCATTTTTCATTAAACTCATTTCCCTCTTCTCTGTCCTCTCTGAGGTCTCATGCTCTGATACTTCTTATACTGTTCGTCGGTCAGAATCTTTTTGAGTTTCGCATCTGCCTCATTACGCTTCTTCTCCATTTCCTCGCGTGAAGGTCTTTCGCCCGAAGCATCTCTGTTTGGTCTCATTTCCTCCATTACTGCCTTGAATTCTTTAGCCTGAGTCTCATTCAGTCCCAGGTCAGTTACCATCTGTTCGATGCGCTTTGACATGTCAGGACGTCCACCTCTGTTATCCTGCGCCATACATACTGCCGAGCCCATAAACAGAACAACGGCCAAACTTAAAATTTGCTTCTTCATAATTCTAATGCATTTAAAAGTGAGTTATATTTTCATTGAATTCACCAAATATGCATCTATGACTCTTTTCACATGAAACAGTTTAATCCCGCCAGCAAGAAAATCGACCAATAGGAAGTTTTTATAGATGAAACGGATAAACAGGAGAACTATTAAACAACTTCCTCGCACACCCACATTTCCATCCCTTTATACACCACCACTATCTTGTGCAACCGGGTGCTGCCGATGGCACGCTTCACTGTATCCGTATCAGCATAGCGGTTAGCTTGGGCGATGGCTTCTTGGCGTAGTTCCTCCACGCGGCTTTCGGGATCTTTGTACTTGGCATACTTCAATTCTACAATATAACTGTGCTCCATGTCGGAATAGATATCCAGCATCGGGCAGAGGAAGATGTCGACATAACCTGCCTGCGTGTCCTGCTCGGAGACGGGACGGTAGAAACGGTTCTGTGCGGTCATGGCAAGGGTGAAACCGTGGACGAAAAACTCGCCTTTCTGTTTGTCGCGCTGCGAGGCGTAGGTCTTCAGGCAGTCGGCGATGTAGTCGAAATAGGCTTTCCAGTTGCCGTCGTAAGCGAGCTGGCTGGCGAGTTCGCTCTTTTCATAACTGCTGAAACTGAGGTCAGCTTCGTTGTAGGTGTTCAAGAGATAGGTATAAAGTTGTTCCTGAACCACCAGGTTGGGGATGGTTAGTTTCGTTTTTCCCCGGTGCATACCGCTGATGGTGAGCATACCGAAATAATAGAGCAGGCTCACGAAATTATCGGGATTGGTGATACCGGTAGCGGGGAAACCTTTTTTCAGTTCACCGGTAATGAAGCCCTGGCTCACAAGGGTCTGGATGACGGAGGCATCATGAGCAAACTCCTTGTCCTTGCGGATGAGCATGCGCAACTTTTCGTAGTCGATACGGATGTTGTCTTCTACCATGTCGAGCGGTGCTTTCCCATTGTCAATGTAGTTCTTCACGAAATAGAGCACCATGTTAGAGTTGTACATCGTGGTTTCACCGTAGCTTTCCTGTGCGAAGCAGTAGTTATCATACCACGGCTTCATTATCTCTATCAGCTCGTCTACACTATGTTTAAAAGGACTGTTTGTGGAATAGTAGGTCAGCATCTCGCGCACTTCCTCTTCCGTAAATCCCATCATCTGGTTAAATTTCGATGTGAGGGAATAGTTGGTGCCTATATTGAAGCCACTGGTGAGGTCGTCCATCGTCACAGGACTTACTCCTGTGATAAAACAACGCTTGATGCTGGAATAGGTTCCCGCCTTCACCTTGTTGAAGAAGGCGCGCAGGTAACCTTCGCCGTGCGTCTCATTGGTGTAACGGTGCAGGCTTTCGGGGTCAGCGAGAATAGCATTTGTGAAGTGGTCATACTCATCGATAAAGAGATACATCTTCTGTCCGGCACGCTCGCAAGCCTGATAAAGGTAATCTAATTGCTCCACGGCCCCACTCACTGCACGCAGCCCTTCCAAAGTGTCTTGCGGCAGAAGGTCGGCATATTTCTTGCAAAAGTTCTCAAAAGTAATGCCGCAATGCGCATCCAATCCCTTACGGTAATTATTCAGTTCGCCGGTGATGCCGGAGAAATTGAGATAAAGTACGAGATAGCTGTTGCGGTCCGGCGTGGGATGCTGCCCGATGTAAAGGTCACCGAACAGTGCCTCGAACTTGTCGCGGGTACGCACATCGTAGTAGTGTTGCAGCAGATTCAGTGTGAGACTCTTGCCGAAACGGCGTGGGCGAATGAAGAAAAAGAAACGGTCCGCCTGCTCTATCATAGGGATGAAACGGGTCTTATCCACATAATAATAATTGTCGAGACGAATGTCTGCGAAGTTCATCATACCGTAAGGGATGCGTTTTCTGTCGGGTACTATGTATTCCAATGGGTCCATCTTTAGTCCTCCTGCTATTCTTTATTATTAAACCTCTTGCTTTATGGCGCACATAACGATACAAAGATAGTAAAAGTTCTTGTTGAGGTAGAATCGAAAACTAATTTCTTATATAAAACGCCTTTCTTAATTACACAGAAACAATTATTTTTGCAGATATGACTTTTTCTACTATGCCTCGAATTCAATCTTAAGCAAGCAGGTAAGTGAACGTCTCTTCCAAGGAATTTCTATACAATGAAAGTTTTTCAATAGTTGTCAGCACTCCAGCACTAAGACAGCTAATATACAATAAAACAAACGGTTGCCTTGTGATGACAACCGTTGTGATTAGTGCTGACAAACGGTTTATCAGCACTGTTTTTTTCTATATATCTACATGTTTTCCGGTTTAAATTCCTGTGGTTCAGCACGTACATACACTTTATGCGAACCACGCCCGATTGTGCTCAAATATCCCTTTTCCACAAGCAAATTGAGGTCATTCAGCGCTTTATTCTTCAAAAGTCCCGTGATACTGCTGTAATCTTTGCGGGTAATGAAGGGATGCGTCTCCAAAAACACCAGTAAACGGCGGTAACGCTCGGCACCGCCAAGCTCCGCACTCTTACGGAAACCATATTTGGCACGCTCTATAAAACCGGCACACCGCTTGCGAAAATCGGGTGATACGCGGAAATGTACTTTGCCGAAAAAGATAGTCTGCGCATGGATTTCTTTCGGGTCCATCACCGGACACCCCTTCAGGCCTGCCGAGAAGTATCCCATATTACCCAACCGAACATGATGTCCTTCGGATAAATAATACGATACCCGGTCGTACCTTTATTCACGATGCGGGGATACAAGGGTTGTAATTCGCCATCACCCTTCGGGTTAGGCCGTCTTTGGAAGTCATACTGTGCTGCCATTGTTTTTTGTTTTTGTTTAAAGGGTTAATACTGTTCTTCTTTAGTGATTGAAAGCCAAAACAAGGCAGAAAAATGTGCAGATAGTCTGTCGTTTTTGTGCTTTTGGCTTAGGTTAAATGTTCTTATGCTTACTCCAAAACTTCGTCCTGCAATTGCGGGCTATCCGGTGGGCAGTTGCGGGCTGTCCGGTTCCCATATCGAAACCGTCGGGCCCGCAATTGCAGGACGAAGTTTTAGAGTAAGCAAAGATACGAAATCAATAAGGCAAAAGCAAGTTTTCCCTTAAGAATTCGTTAATTTTTCTCATGCATTTAGGACGACAGCATTTAAGGATAAATAGAATCATAATAGGCATTTATAATTTGTTTTCAGCGCATATTATGCGTACCTTGCGGCCGCTAAGGAATAACCCTTATTGCTCAATTTTTTCAAAACACATATACGGATGAAAATAACTCTTATCAGAGAAGACCGGGAGAGTGGAAAAGAAACCCTCAGCACCTGCGAAGCTGACGCGTGGATAGACCGGATAAAAACAGAAACCAAAGAGGAACACGTCACAAGATTGCGCTCCATGCTCCTTTACACAAATCCTGACAGCGGAGGATACTATGAACACATCGACAAGTTACCGCGCATTTATCCCTCCGTGGAATTCGGAAGAAGCAGAGACAACGGGCGAAAACTGAAACACTACAATGGCGTAGTGATGTTGGAGGTAAACCATTTGGCCGGATTGTCCGAAGTGGAACTGGTGAAACGGCAGGCGGCTTTGTTACCGCAAACCTGGGCGGCTTTTGCCGGAAGCAGCGGACGGAGTGTGAAAATCTGGGTGAAATTCGCCCTGCCGGACGGAAATTTACCGGTGAAAGAAGAAAACATGGAGTCTTTTCACGCACATGCCTACCGCATGGCCGTGCAATGCTACCAGCCCATATTGCCGTTTCCCATCACGCTGCGAGAGCCTTCTATGACGCAAAGCTGCCGCATGACGCTTGATGCATATCCCTACTTCAACCGGCAAGCCATTCCTTTCTGCCTTGAGCAGCCCTTCGGTATGCCCGGCGAAGAAACTTTCCGGCAACGCCAACTGACGGAAAAGAACCCATTGTCAAGACTGAAACCGGGTTACGAAACCTCGCAGACCTTCACATTATTGTTTGAAACAACCCTCAGCAAAGCACTGAATGAAATGGAAGAATGGAAACGTGTAAATCACTTCGGAAGGATATTACGGAAGAATAACCTGGAATATAAGCGAACTTGCAAAGGCATTGTATACCGGGTAGAAAAGTTATAATAATTTATTTTTCAGTGTGACGACAAACGGTTTGCCGTCACTTATCACAACGGTTGCCATCACAAGGCAACCGTTTCTGTTTCAATAGATTAAATGGAGTTGTGCTGAAGTGCTGACAAACTATGCAAACTTATTATTGAAAAAGGTTTCCAGTTGTCCGGCATAGTAAAATGGCACATTATATAATGTGTATTGTTTGCCGGAAGGCAAACGTATCAAATCGGAAGTCAAGGGTCCGTTCCATAGACGTAAAGCAATGTCCTCTTGGGACTCATCCATATACTGATGCAAAGAACGCAGCTTAGAATTATCCCCCGTCTTCACCTCAACAGGTATCAAATGTGATTTATATTTATATACAAAGTCCACCTCCGCTTGTGAATTACGGGCATCGCGAACCCAAAACATGCGTTTGACTCCAAAGGCAAAAGAAGCCCCCAACAATTCCTGTCCTACTACCTGTTCAGCAATATGTCCATTCCATAATTCATCTGTATCAGAAGTGAACAACAAACTCTCCTGCATTCCAGCCACATAATTAACCAATCCAGTGTCCAACCACAACAATTTCGGACTTCTTTTCAAATCCGGAAGAATAGGAAATGAAGTGGAAATCAATGGATAGACCAGTTCCAACAAAAGAGTTTTCTCCAAAGTTCTGAACGCATTACCCATTTCTGCCGACTTATAGGAAGAACTACAGAATTTGGAGAACTGGAAGCGTTGCCCGGCCAATCCCCAGCCATAATTTAGAATATAGCGAAGGATATCTTGCTCTTTAGGACGTTGTGCATACTTTTCAATATCATCTTTGTAGCCGGACAATAAAGAATTAAATATCTCATTCAAACTCACCCAGTCTTTCCGTTTGGCATAATTCGCCACAGCTTCAGGAAGCCCTCCCACAATCATATACTTTTTAAATAAATCCATCACATAACTATGTACTGACTGCGGCACTTCCAACTGTTCTATTTGCTCCACCAGAATATTCTCTCCCAATGCTCCCAGAAATTCAGTAAACGTACATGGATGTAACGCCATATATTCTACACGACCTACCGGAAAAGAAATATGGTTACCTACGAGACTTTCCAACAATGATCCGGCAGCTATCACATAGAGATCAGGACGTTTCTCATAAAAGTAACGAAGAACCTTTACGGCATCCGGAACATTTTGTATTTCATCTATGAAAATCAGGGTCCGTTGATTCTCCATCTTAATACCAGCTTTAGCATAAATACCCGCCAATAAATCTTCAAAGGAAACTTCCATAGTAAACAAGGCGGCATTTACCTTCTCTTCCAGATTCAAATTGATGAATACATCAAACTCTTCTGCAAATATCTTGACCAATGTAGTCTTTCCCACTTGTCTTGCCCCTCTAAGCACCAGAGGCTTACGTCCTTCTTTTTCTGCCCATTGATGAAGGGCTTTAAGTGCTAATCTCTGAAACATATATAAATCATTAGTAATCAGCACAAAGATAAGACATAAATACTAAAACCAAAGCAAAAAGATGCATTTTTCAGACTAAAACCAAAGGAAAAATCTTATTTTCCTGTACTAAAACCAAAGCAAGACTTATCTTTTTTCTACCTTCCAGTGTCTACTTTTTGAGGTGCAACATGCGACAGCAACACAACAACTTTAGATTTCAACATTTTTGTTTCTTAAACAAGTGCAATAATTGTATCCCTATCCCCATTGTGAGCATACGTTCTTTTTTATTTGCCAATAAGTTTTGAGTCCAGTTAAGTAATCCTCCATCACCTATTTCATGTTCTACCCCATCAATAATAATCTTAGCTTTAATTCTAATGCCGTAGTAATAATTATTATGTGAATCTGATTTGGCAATACGAATATCCAAACCGCTATTTTTAGTATAAAATAAGATATCTGATACCAATTGACTTTTTTCATCATATCCTTTGCAGGGTATAATTTCAAAGAATACATTTTCAAACCCAAAGACTTCTTTGCAGACCTTCTGTGTTATGGTTAAATGTTTATGTAATTCAGTTCTTTCAAATTCAAAACTACCCGTATCCATTCCGCACGAGATTAGGCACAAAAGAGGAAAATGAGGTGTAAAATTTGGGTTTGAGAAAACCTGAGTTCTTATAACTCTTGATACATTACCAAAATTATATGTTTTATCAGACAGTTCATTACTTTTCTTTAATGAAGCATAATGCAAAGCTATTGCATTTGTTGGGTCGGACTGAACTTCCGTGTTTCTTAGTGCTGTAAGAACTTTTTTTTGATTTACTGTTGCCATTACACTACTTGTACCTAATTGAGCAACAGGGGATAACTCAATTAATTCATAGTTGTTATTCGCAATTATTTTACAGCATTCCAATTCTTCCTCTTTAAATTCCAGAAAATCTAATTGTGCAGGTTTAGCCAATTTGTTTTTACTGTATTTACTCAATAAGGAAGATGGTGTTTCTTTGGTGATACGCCTGTCAAACACCTCTAATAGCAAAGAGTTTAACTCTGAACCACTCAATTTATCGGACAGTATATCAACTATTTCATTTAGATTACACCTGCTAATTATATGTTTTATTGCTTCATCTTTCATATATTCATAATGCTATATATGTATTCATTAAATATTCGTCCTTCTTTTATGACGGACAATTTAATAATTGCCTCTTTCTCAAATCCAATTTTCTCTAATACCCTCATTGATGCGACATTATACTCAAAAAAAAATATTTACATACATTTCTATTGATGCCTAATTGATTAAAAGCTAGTGCAACTAATTGTTTAACAGCTTCTGTTGCATATCCATTTCTCCAATATTGTTCGCCAATCCAGTATCCTATTTCTGCATTAATTCTATAAACATCACTTTGAGGGATTTCTTTCTATATAGCCATTTCTTTTAATCAGTGTCTTAGGAAATTCCATATGCTAAAAGTTTTAAGTATACTTCAAACTTCTACAAAGATAAAGAAAAGTTTTAAGTATACTTCAAACTTTCAAGAAATACAGTTGATACATTCCAAAGATGATGCGCATTTATCCCTCCGTGGAATAAGCTGGTGCCACATTGCTCTTTTCAAGGAACATCACCATGTAAATGGGAGCATACACTAATTTGCCCTCCACTCGTAGATTATCATTACAGAACACTACAGCCTCAGAAAGATCATAGTACCAAGTTATTTTTTTAAGTGCTACTAAACAGAAAAGTTACGCAAAATGGAGAAACAAATCCATGATTTCGTTGTTAAATGTGAAAAAAGACGTATCTTTGCAACTGAACGTGCG
>ULMJ01030671.1_pt1 | contig 37421 bp, 23 predicted proteins | sample 1951641 | NCBI WGS metagenome assembly ULMJ01 (sample SAMEA4835550, study PRJEB28245) | human gut metagenome | biome: gut microbiome; material: fecal sample | place: Denmark | collected 2008 | reverse complement strand
CAGGATGCATGGGCTGGATTGGTATGATTATGAGGCGAGGCATTATGATGCGGCGCTGGGAAGATTTACGATTGTGGATCCGCTGGGGGAAAAGTATTATTCTTGGAGTCCGTATACATATTGTAAGAACAACCCGATTAATAGAATTGATCCGGATGGAAAAGATGATTATCTCCTAGAGCCAAGAGGCAGATTACACAACCGAACTCCTAAATCTCAAAGAGGTAAAAACAGCGTAGATAAACTCTATAGCTATTCTGGAAATAGCAGGAAACCTATGGGAAAGAACATTGAAGTAAAACCTGGCCTACTCTCTCAAATGCTAGAAATTCAAAAAGAAGAAGAAGGATATGGAACTTATGGTAGTACTCAAAATGTAGAGGATGCTGCGCAAGTTTTCAAATTTGCTGCGGATAATAGTAAAGCAGAATGGAAGTTGGATGTATATAATAATAATGGCACACTTACAGCTGTAGTAGCTACGAATCAGAAAGAGGATAATGTTCAAAATGGAGATTACGCCCAAAAAAGATTGTCTGTGAGTGGAGTAAAAATAGTTAATATTCATTCGCACCCGAACCCTAATGGCACTAAAGGAGGTTCTGAACAAGATATGATGAATGCTAAACCAAATCCAACAAAAAATGCGGTATATTTTAAAGCGAATCAAACTTTATATGAATATGATAGAATGCAATCAAAGATTAGAGCGACACCTGTTCAAAGTGGTATTGACATATTAAAACAAGTAGGAATTAGATAAATAGTAGAGATATGGATAAAAGAAAGGTTATATTAATTTGTTTGTCGTGCATTTTTGCAGGATGTATCCATAAACCGGATGATGTCTATCAGAGAGCTATTGATTATGTAATGCCTCTTGTCGATAGTGGGCTTATCGTTGATGACTACATTCATCTGTATGAATTAGCAATGAATGACTCAAATAGCATCTATGAGATTTCAGGTATGACTTCTCCATTTAGTAGACCAGAATACCCATCCAAAATAATAAAGCAAAAAGGAAAGTTCTTTTGCTTTACAAAATTGGATGAACCGGAATTATCTGCGGAACAGGTATATAAGTTAACTAATCAATGTGATGCTACTTTTGAATTCTCAAGTTGGAATCTTTGGCTTTTAGGTATCTCTAAATATAAGAGAGATTACATATTAATCAAAAAGAGTGCAGTGCGAGATAGACTTATTGAATACTCGAATCTTTGGCCTTATCTTTCAGGAGGCAAACCTAACAATGAGGATTTTTTCATGTGCCTGTCTTCTCATAATTTAATAGTATCAAAGCCGGATTCTTTAGCGTGTGATCGATTGAAGTTTAACATAAAAAATATTTCGGGAAAGATAGATATTTATAATAGGACTGATTCCACAATTGTTGTATCTCCTGATAATCAGAACAAGACCTTTGCAATAGTAAATGGACTTGATACGCTCGAATTTTTCATTCGTGAATCATATCCCTTAAAAATATCTTCCAATGATTCTCAAACGCTACACTACATGAGTAAAGAAAATACATCTTTTTTTCAGAAACTACCATCTAATTGCACATGGGGCACTTTATATAAATTATTATCCGATTCAACCTTTTGTTTTTTGAAAATAAATGGTAGAGATAACTCTTTTCGATTATTGCATAATGATTTCCGCTCTTCTAGTGAATTAATGGATGATTCGGGAGAGGTTTTACAGGAACTCTGGAATAGCGGTGTGTTTGATAAAGACGAACGTTTGCAAAGATTCTTTAACAATTAAAATATTACCTACCCGCTTGAACATGCTATCCAGGCAGCTCGTACATAGGGATTTTAAATAACAAAAATCTTTGTCTCTACAAATATTATGTCTGTGAAACAAGGATTACTTATTACCATTACCTAAAGTCGTATATCACTTCTTTTTTAGATGTGATACAACACCTCCTATATCTACAACTATAATGCAATATGAAGAAAGGTTTTAAATAAGAAATTATCAATATTCAATATAATTTTCTAAATTTGCCAAGCATGATAACGTTCGCGGACGGAAGTACGATTTCTTACATGTATAGTGCGGACGAAGCCAAACTCTGCACGATACATAAGATAGGAAGTACTACCACCAAACGGACTATTGTGGAAATGCGATCTATGAAAACGGAATACAAAAGTAAAAAAACAACGGGAACAAACATAGAAAGTCAGGCTCAGAACTAATTTTATAAAAACAAAAAAAGACCGTTTTTGCCTACATCCTACACCCGAAACATTAATGCGCTCATTAATAACATCTTGTATAGCATAAAAGATTAGCATGTGGGTGTAGGCAAACCATCTTCCTACACCGTATTTTTTTCAATATATTTACTTACCATCGATATAACATTCTATTTTTCAATATTATATGCGTTTTACACAGAACTCACCAAATTATCTTCAAACAGCACCTATCTACGAGTGAATTAAGCTCATTCAGTGCTTTTTTCTTCAAAAACCCCGCAATACCACCACAATTCTTGCGAATAGTGAAAGAATATAGTACCGAATACGCCCAAAAAACAAGGGATAACACAGTCCTGTCCAAAGATTCAAGAGTAGCAACAAAGCAGATAAATGTATATTTAGTCTAATGATTTTGTGCTTTTGAACCGGACAAAATGTTCTTTTGCCTAATTGAAAACTTCGCCCTGCAATTGTGGGCTGTCTGGTGACCAACTGCGGGCTGTCCAGCCCCCATATCGGAACCATCGGGCCCGCAATTGCAGGACAAAGTTTTCAACCAAACAAAAGTGCAAAATCAATAGGGTATAAGCAAGTTTACACTCAATCATTAGCTCTTTTCTCTTATGCATTTAGGAAGCTATGCTTTAAAGACAAACACAAAATGAAAGGCACAGGCTTCAAAATGCCACTTATCCCCCACTACCTATTGTTATACTGCCACACATTCCGTACATTTGCAGAAACATCTATAACGTAATATTGTTTTACCTATAAAAATAGAAGATTTAATAAACTCATAAAACCTCATGGAACATCCTCTTTCTCAATTCAAATACTGCCCCAAGTGTGGCTCCGTACACTTTGAAAACAACAACGAAAAGTCCAAGCGTTGTGCCGACTGCGGATTCGTCTATTACTTCAACCCGTCTGCCGCCACCGTAGCACTGATAATGAACGAACAAGATGAACTGCTGGTATGCCGCCGCGCCAAAGACCCGGCCAAAGGGACACTCGATTTGCCCGGCGGTTTCATCGACATGGCGGAAACCGGAGAAGAAGGAGTAAGCCGTGAAGTGAAGGAAGAAACCGGAATGACAGTGAAAAAAGCAGAATACCTCTTTTCACTACCTAATATATATGTATATTCCGGGTTTACTGTTCATACCCTGGATATGTTCTTCCGTTGTTCAGTAACCGATACACTGCATTATAAGGCTATGGATGACGCAGCAGATGTTTTCTTCCTGCCGCTAAAAAGCATACATACAGAAGACTTCGGGCTGGGTTCCATCCGGAAAGGATTAGAAATATTCCTGAAAGAAATGAGCGAATAATTATTCATCTGACATCTGCATATCCTAAAAAAGCCAAACAAGTGTAACAAATTCGACTTAAAACCCGTACTTTTGTAAAAACGCGTTGTATTATGAAGAATAAACTCTCCCGAATACTATGCACGGCGCTTTGCTGTGCACCCCTGCTCGCTACGGCACAGACCAGCGAGAAAATCACTTCCCCCCAACGACTTTACCAGGAAGGACACTCACTGTTTCAACAAAAAGCATATGCAGCCGCCATCCCGCCGCTGCAAGCATTCGTACGCCAGATGGATGCAGAAGGCAAACCACTGCCCGCCGCAGGCGAACGGATGGAAGCGGAATACATGCTGGTATGCGCTGCCTATGAATTAAAAGACTCCAAAAGCATAGACAAGTTGCAGGCTTATCTGGAAGAATATCCCGATACGCCCTATGCCAACCGCATTTATGCACTGATGGCTTCCGTATATTTCTTCGAAGGAAAATACGATGAGGCCATGGCTATGTTCAACGCCACCCGCCTCGACCTGCTGGCCAATGAAGAACGTGACGACATGACGTATCGCCTTGCCACCTGTTACCTGAAAACAGGAAATGTGAAGGAAGCCGCCATATGGTTTGAGACACTTCGCAGTACCAGCAAGAAGTATGCGGCAGATTGCACCTATTATATTTCTTATATCCGCTATACACAACAACGGTATGACGATGCCCTGAGCGGATTCCTGTCTTTGCAGGACAATGCGAAGTACAAAGCGCTGGCACCTTATTATATAGCAGAAATCTATCTCATCAAGAAGAATTATGATAAAGCGGAAATCGTGGCACAAAATTACCTTTCCGCTTATCCGAACAATGAATATACGGCTGAAATGTATCGTGTCCTCGGTGACGCAGACTATCACTTCGGAAAGTATCACGAAGCAATGCAGGCTTTCGAAAAATATCTGGAAAGTAACCAAGAAGAGGCTGCCCGCCGGGATGCACTCTACATGCTGGGACTTTCATACTATCACTGTGGCGTATTCTCCAAAGCCGCCGCTACCCTTGGCAAAGTAACCACCGAAAACGATGCACTTTCGCAGAACGCTTATCTCCATATGGGTTTGTCCTATCTGCAAATGTCGGATAAGAACAAGGCACGCATGGCATTTGAACAGGCTGCCGCCTCTAATGCAGATACGCAAATCAAGGAACAAGCCGCTTACAACTACGCTCTCTGCATTCACGAAACCTCCTACTCCGCCTTTGGCGAGTCTGTCACCGTTTTCGAGAAATTCCTCAACGAGTTCCCGAGTTCCCAATACGTAGATAAAGTTAGCAGCTATCTGGTAGAGGTATATATGAATACCCGCAGTTACGAAGCCGCCCTGAAATCCATTGAACGCATCGCACATCCGGGTGCAGCCATTCTTGAAGCGAAACAGAAAATCCTGTTCCATCTCGGCACACAGTCTTTTGCAAATGCTCAGTTCCAGGAGGCTATCGGCTACTTCAACCAGTCAGTGGCTTTAGGACAATACAATCTGCAAACGAAAGCTGATGCCATCTACTGGCGAGGTGAATCTTACTACCGCCTGAACCGGATGCAGGAAGCTGCCGCCAACTTCAGCGAATACCTGAACCTCACACCTGACAGAAATACAGAAACATATGCACTGGCATACTATAACCTGGCATATATCGCGTTCCACCAGAAAGATTACTCTCTTGCCCAGAACCGTTTCCTGAAATTCACACAACTGGAAAAAGGAGAAAATGCCACTGCACTTGCCGATGCTTACAACCGCATAGGCGACTGCTACCTGCACGTGCGCCGCTTCGACGAGGCAAAACAATATTATGCTAAAGCAGAAAACATGGGCACCCCTGCGGGCGATTATTCTTTCTACCAACTGGCGCTGGTGGCCGGATTGCAGAAAGACTATGACGGCAAAGTAGCTTTACTTAACCGTCTGGCAAGCAAATATCCCACTTCGCCTTATGCAGTGAATGCCCTTTACGAAAAAGGGCGCTCGTATGTGCAGACCAATAACAGCCGCCAGGCGATTGCAACATTCAAAGAATTGCTGGATAAATATCCGGAAAGCCCGGTCAGCCGTAAAGCTGCTGCCGAAATCGGTTTGCTTTACTACCAGAATGATGAGTACGACCGTGCCATAGACGCTTACAAACATGTTGTAACCCAATATCCGGGTAGTGAAGAAGCCCGCCTCGCCATGCGCGACCTGAAATCTATCTATGTAGATGCCAACCGCGTAGACGAATTTGCCGCCCTGGCTGCCCAAGTGCCGGGAGAAATCCGCTTCGATGCCAGCGAACAAGACTCACTGACTTATATCGCTGCCGAAAAGGTATATATGAAAGGAGACATCGTACCTGCCAAAGCAAGCTTCGAACGCTATCTGCAAAGCTTCCCCAACGGTGCATTCAGCCTGAACGCACATTTCTATCTTTGCACTATCGGCAAAGAGCAGAAAGATGAAGCCGCCGTACTGGAGCATGCCGGTAAGTTGTTGGAATATCCCGACAATCCTTATTCACAGGAAGCACTGATAGCACGGGCGGAAATCCTGTTCAACCGTAAGCAATTTGACCAGGCACTTGCCGACTACAAACAGTTGAAAGCCAAAGCCACTACTGCCGAACGCCGCCAACTGGCAGCAACCGGAATGTTGCGCAGCGCCGCCCTGATGCAGGATGATGTAGAAACAATCGCCGCCACCACCGACCTCCTTGCAGAAGCCAAGCTGGCACCGGAACTGCATAACGAAGCCCTCTATTTCCGTGCCAAAGCCTACCTGAACCAACGTGCCGACAAGAAGGCAATGAACGACCTACAGGCACTGGCAAAGGATACGCGCACGCTCTATGGAGCCGAAGCCAAATACCTGGTTGCCCAGCAACTGTATGATGCGAAAGAATATGCTGCCGCCGAAAAGGAAATACTCAATTTCATTGAGCAGAGCACACCGCATGCATACTGGCTGGCACGCAGCTTCATCCTCCTATCAGACGTTTATGTTGCCATGGATAAGAAACTGGATGCACGTCAATATCTGTTGAGCCTGCAACAAAACTACCAGGCTGATGATAATATCGAGCAAATGATTAATGAGAGATTGGAGAAACTGAAATAAAAGGAATAAGGACACAAGTTGACAAGAAACGAGGCCTTGTCAACTTGTCAACTAAAACCTCGTCAACTATAAATATGAAAAAGATTCAATATATATACGGAGCACTGGCACTCATAGCCTTCCCGACCTGGGTACAAGCTCAAACGCAAGCTAAAGATACTACCCTGAGCCGTACGGTTGTAGTAGAACAAGAATATAACCCGGACATCATGGATGCTTCCAAGGTGAATGTATTGCCCAAAGTGGCACCACCCACTGTCAGCAAAAAGACAGTGGAATATGATGCCACCCTTGTACCGGCAGGAAACATTCCTGCAAGCACAATGCAGGCCTACACAGGAGCAGAAAGCCAGGACAAAGCGCAACGCGGCTATGCCCGTCTGGGATATGGCAACTACGGTAACCTGGACGCCCGCGCCAATTATCTGTTCATACTGCCCAACAGTGACAAACTGAACCTGAATTTCCACATGAACGGTATGGATGGCAAACTGGATATGCCCGATTCCGATGAAAAATGGAGCGCACGTTACTATCGCACACGCGCCGGTATGGATTATGTACATGCTTTCCGAAAAGTAGATTTGAACGTAGCCGGAAACTTCGGGCTCAGCAATTTCAACTATATGCCCTACACTTCCAATAACAAACAGAAATTCCTGTCGGGCGATGTACATTTCGGAGTAAAATCAACCAGTGAAGAACTGCCTCTTCAGTTTCATGCCGAAACTAACCTGATGTTCTATGAACGCCAGCACGACTTCCAGTACGAGAATGCACAGGAAGCAATGGTACGGACCAAAGCCGGCGCAATGGGGACCATCTCCGGCGAACAATATGTGGGCGTAGAGCTGGCAATGGACAATGTGTTCTACAAGAATAATGAATTCGATGATTATACATCCGTAGAATTGAACCCCTATTACCTTTACCAGAACGATGACTGGAAAATCCGTCTCGGTGCCCACGTCGACTTCGCTTTCGGGTTTGGTAAGAAGTTCCGGGTAGCACCCGACGTAACGGCCCAATATATCTTCTCCGACAGCTACATACTCTATGCCCAGGCTACAGGCGGACGACGGACAAACGACTTCCGCAGACTGGAAATGATATCTCCATACAGCCAGACCGCAAGCCAATTGGATGCTACCTACGAACAGTTGAATGCCGCCCTTGGTTTCAGGACAAGTCCTGTCACAGGTTTGTGGTTCAACCTTTATGGCGGATACCAGGACCTAAAGAATAACCTTGCCGCTATCGGAATCACCCCCATTGCTGATAACAGTTACAGTAGTTCATACCTCCTGCCGCTCCAAGCCAACATGCATAACATATATGCAGGCGCCGAAATCAGCTACAGCTATAAAGATATTATCTCCTTCTCCGTTTCAGGAGTTTATCGCGACTGGAAAACTGCAAAGATTGAAGACTACAACAGAGAGATATTACTGGCCTACATGCCTTCTTTCGAAGCGAAGTTTAACGTAGACATTCGCCCCATTCCTTCTGTTCTGGTTAACCTCGGTTATCAGCACGCTACCCGCGAAAAAGTGGAAGACCAGCGTGTAGACCCCATCGGAAACCTGTATCTCGGTGGTAGTTACGAAGTCTTCAAAGACATCTCCATCTACGTGCGTGCAAACAATTTATTGAACAAAGACTATCAATATTATTGGGGATATCCCACAGAAGGCGTCAATTTCATGGGCGGAGTCAGTTTCCGTTTTTAACAAACAGCATGGCAAAAAGTCATTTTTGCTAAAAAAGAATATATTCTCCACATATTATAAGGTGGAAACAATTGTTTTTTTCTACTTTTGCGGGCGAATTCAGTGGCAGGAGCCACTATAAAACAGAAATTTATGCCAAAAAACCTTGTCATTGTCGAGTCACCGGCAAAAGCAAAAACAATTGAGAAGTTCCTGGGAAAAGATTATAAAGTCCTTTCCAGCTACGGTCATATACGCGATTTGAAGAAAAAAGAATTCAGTATTGATGTCGAAAAGAACTTTGAACCGGATTACGAAATTCCGGAAGATAAAAAAGCGCTGGTAAAGACATTGAAATCTGAAGCGAAAGAGGCTGACACCATTTGGTTGGCTTCCGATGAGGACCGCGAGGGAGAAGCCATTGCGTGGCACTTGTATGAAGTACTAAAGTTGGAGCCGGAAAACACCAAACGTATTGTATTCCATGAAATTACCAAAACCGCTATCCTGAAAGCCATCGAGCAACCGCGAAACATTGACATCAACCTCGTCAATGCCCAGCAGGCACGACGCATCCTTGACCGTATCGTAGGTTTCGAGTTATCACCCGTATTATGGAAGAAGGTAAAACCTGCACTCTCCGCCGGACGCGTGCAGTCGGTTGCCGTACGCCTCATCGTAGAGCGCGAACGTGAAATACATGCTTTCCAAAGTGAAGCCTCCTACAAGGTAACTGCCATTTTCCTCGTTCCCGATGCTGATGGCAAACTGGTAGAAATGAAAGCGGAACTCGCACGCCGCCTCAAGACCAAAGCGGAAGCCCAAAAGTTACTGGAAAGTTGCCAATCGGCCATATTTACCATTGAAGATATTACGACGCGCCCGGTAAAGAAAAGTCCGGCTGCACCGTTCACCACCTCTACCCTGCAACAAGAAGCTGCGCGCAAGCTCGGTTTCACCGTAGCGCAAACCATGATGGTAGCCCAGCGCTTGTATGAGTCAGGACGCATCACTTACATGCGTACCGACTCCGTGAACTTATCAGAATACGCCATCAACGGTAGCAAAGAAGCTATTGCCAGCATGATGGGTGATAAATATGTGCACTCGCGCCACTTCAGCACCAAAACCAAGGGAGCACAGGAAGCACATGAGGCCATCCGCCCCACTTACATGGAGAATGCACAGATAGAAGGCAGCGCACAAGAAAAGAAACTGTACGACCTGATATGGAAGCGTACCATCGCCTCTCAGATGGCAGATGCCGAACTGGAAAAAACCACTGCAACCATCAGTATAAGCAATGCCCCCGAAACCTTCAATGCTTCCGGAGAAGTTGTGAAATTCGATGGTTTCCTGCGCGTATACAGAGAGTCTTATGACGACGATGTAGAGCAGGAAGATGAGAGCCATCTGCTGCCACCGCTAAAGAAAGGTCAGAAGTTGGAGTACCAGAATATTACTGCTACCGAACGCTTCACACAACATCCGTCCCGCTATACAGAAGCAAGCCTGGTGCGTAAATTGGAAGAACTGGGTATTGGCCGTCCTTCTACCTATGCGCCGACAATTTCTACCATTCAGCAACGTGAGTATGTGGAAAAAGGGGACAAGACCGGTATGGAACGTTCCTATAATGTAATCACGCTGAAAAAAGATAAGATTACGGATGCTGTCCGCACTGAAATCACCGGAGCTGAAAAAGCGAAACTACTGCCTACGGATACGGGTACGGTTGTGACCGACTTCCTGATACAGTACTTCCCCAGCATCATGGATTATAACTTCACGGCAAGTGTAGAAAAGCAGTTCGACGAAATCGCTGAAGGTGATACGAAGTGGACGACTATCATGAAGACGTTCTATAAAACGTTCCATCCATCCGTAGAAAGTACTCTCGCTGCCAAGAATGCACACAAGACCGGAGAACGTTCATTGGGGAATGACCCCGTCAGCGGCAAGCCTGTTTCGGTGAAGATCGGACGTTTTGGTCCTGTGGTACAGATAGGAAGTGCTGAAGACGAAGAAAAGCCCCGTTTCTCTCCTTTAAAGAAGGGCCAATCTATTGAAACTATTTCTTTAGAAGAGGCTATGGAGCTGTTCAAACTCCCCCGTACACTTGGCGAGCACGAAGGCAAAACCGTTACGGTCAATGCAGGACGCTTCGGTCCGTATATTTATTACGGTGGAACCTATACTTCACTCCCCAAAGGTGCAGACCCGATGGAGATAGAACTGGACGAAGCCTTGGAACTGATAAAAGAGAAAGCGGAAGCGGAAGCCAAAAAGCATCTCAAAAAATTCGAAGAAGAGCCGGAACTGGAAATCATGAACGGAAGATACGGTCCTTACATTGCTTATAAGGGTAGCAACTATAAGATTCCTAAGGATATTGTTCCGGAAGACTTGAGTCTGGACGCTTGCATGGAAATCATAAAATTGCAAAGCGAAAAAGCCGCATCAGCTCCTGCGAAAGCAAAACGAGGAAAATACGCTAAGAAGAAAGCATAAGAATAACCTCTTATATATAAAGAATCAGCCCCGGAATGAAGATTTTTCATTCCGGGGCTGATTCTTTTATAGTACACTCTTACATTCTGTCTGGCACTTCAATGCCCAGCAATCCCATGCCAAGACGAACCACTTTCGCTACATTCTCCGACAAAGCAAGACGGAATACTTTCACTGCCTCATTCTCTTCACGCAGGATGCTGAAATCATGGTAGAACTGGTTATATTCCTTCACCAAGTCATACGTATAGTTGGCAATAATAGACGGACTGTAATCCGTGCCAGCCTGCTTCACAATAGCGGCGAAATCAGCCACCATCTGGATAAGACCTTCTTCCTTTTCGCTCAACTCGATGCCTACAGGTATTTCAGCCGGAATAACAATACCTGCTTCCGCCGCCTTACGCAACACAGATTGAATACGTGCATACGTATATTGGATGAACGGGCCTGTATTACCATTAAAGTCAATGGATTCCTTCGGATTGAATGTCATATTCTTACGGGCGTCCACTTTAAGAATGAAGTACTTCAAGGCACCCAATCCCACAATACGGGCGATATTGTCAGCTTCTTCCTGAGTCAACCCGTCCAGTTTGCCTAACTCGTTAGAAGTTTCTTTGGCTGTGTTCACCATTTCTTCCACCAAATCATCAGCATCTACTACCGTACCTTCACGACTTTTCATCTTGCCTTCGGGTAATTCTACCATGCCATAAGAGAAGTGAACAAGGCTCTTTCCCCATTCAAAGCCCAACTTGTCAAGCAAGATAGAGAGTACCTGAAAATGATAATTCTGTTCATTGCCCACCACATAAATCATTTTGTCAATAGGATAATCAGCAAAACGAAGTTTAGCAGTGCCAATGTCCTGAGTCATATAAACAGAAGTACCGTCAGCACGAAGCAATAATTTATGGTCCAAACCATCAGCAGTCAGGTCAGCCCATACAGAGCCATCTTCTTTTTTATAGAAAAATCCCTTTTCAAGACCTTCCATTACTTTTTCCTTACCTTCAAGATAAGTATTTGACTCGTAATATATCTTATCAAAGCTAACTCCCATCTTACGATAAGTTTCATCAAAACCTTCGTATACCCAGTTGTTCATCTTCGCCCAAAGTGCACGTACTTCCGAATCTCCGGCTTCCCATTTCACCAACATTTCGCGGGCTTCATTCATCAAAGGAGAAGCTGCTTCAGCTTCTTCTTTTGTCATACCTTTTTCCATAAGTTCGGCAACCTCGGCTTTGTAGTGTTTATCGAAAGCCACATAATAATCACCTACCAGATGATCGCCTTTCTTACCGGATGATTCCGGCGTTTCGCCGTTGCCATATTTCAGCCAAGCCAACATGGACTTGCAGATATGAATACCACGGTCGTTCACGATATTCGTCTTCACCACCTTGTTGCCATTCGCCATCACAATGTTGGCCAAAGCATTACCCAGCAGATTATTACGCACGTGTCCCAAATGGAGCGGTTTATTGGTGTTAGGTGAAGAATATTCAATCATAACCAGCGGAGAATTATCCGTGGCAGCAATGATACCGTACTCTTTATCAGCATGGATACTGTTCAACAATTCAATCCAGGCGGAAGAAGCAATAGTCAGGTTCAGGAAACCCTTGATAACATTGAATGCAGCTACCGAAGGCTCATTGGCTTTCAAGTATTCGCCAATCTCTTGTGCGGTCTGCTCCGGTCCCTTCTTCGACATGCGCAGGAAAGGAAAAACTACCAGCGTGAGGTGTCCCTCAAATTCTTTTTTGGTTTTTTGCAGTTGTACCTGTGCAGCAGGCACATCCTGTCCGTACAGTACTTTCAGTCCGTTGATGACGGACACTACCAGTTTATCTTCTATATTCATGATTTAAAAGTATTTTCAGGCCGCAAAGATACTATATTTTGGCGAATTACGCGCTGCATCCGTTACGGATAATAAAAAAGGAGACACATGACGCATCTCCTCTTCCACATTTTACTTATTACTATTCTTTATTCAATAGCCGCAGTCAATTCCATACCAGGTCTAAATTTAGCAACCTTCTTTGCCGGAATCGTGATTTTTGCTTTCGTAGAAGGATTAATGCCTGTACGCTCAGCTCTTTCGGATACGGCAAATGTACCGAAACCAACCAATGACACTTTGTCACCAGCCTTTAGAGCTTTCGTAATTGATGCCATGAAAGCATCCAATGCTTTCTTTGAATCCGCCTTCGTCAAACCGGACTCCGCTGCCATAGCGCTGATAAGTTCTGACTTGTTCATAATTCTAAAATTTAATAATTAATATGTTACACAAAAGATATCTGCAATAGTTGTTCACAAACCTCTACAAAAATAGAGCAATATTTCTGAATATCAAATAAAAACATTAAAAAAAGATTGGATTTTGGCGAAAAAAAAAGAATAGAAAGCCGTTTTTCTGTTATAGAACAGAATTTATTCGTATTTTTGCCGGATAAAGCGAAAACAGGCTGCAACTTGACACAATTAAGCGAGCTTGTTTCTGCTTTCGGTTTGCACTATTTTTGTGACTTATTGATTGAAATTGAAAATTATGAATGCCATACCAACAGTTACTAAGAACCTATTAATCATCAATGTACTGGTCTTTCTTGCGACCATTGTTGCTAAAAGTTACGGTATAGATTTAGACCGCTATTTAGCACTTCATTTCTTTCTTGCCGGCGATTTCAATGTAGCCCAACTTATTACATACATGTTTATGCATGGAGGTTTTACACATCTCTTCTTCAATATGTTTGCCTTATGGATGTTTGGCCGTATCTTAGAACAAGTGTGGGGGCCGAAACGTTTTCTGTTCTACTACCTGTTATGTGGTATCGGTGCAGGCTTTATCCAGGAAATTGTGCAATACATACATTACGAAATGGTACTCTCCGCATATGACAGCGTCAATACGGGCTACTCCGTCATTCCAATGAAAGAGTATCTCAACATGATGACTACCGTAGGAGCTTCGGGAGCCGTATATGCCATCCTGTTAGGTTTTGGAATGCTGTTCCCTAACCAGCCGTTGTTCATCTTCCCGTTGCCGTTCCCGATTAAGGCCAAGTATTTCGTAATCGGATACGCACTGATTGAGCTGTATGCAGGCTTTGCCAATAATCCGGGCGATAACGTAGCACATTTTGCACACTTGGGTGGTATGATATTTGGTTTTATACTGATAATGTACTGGAGAAAAAAAGATAGAGGAAATGGGTACTATTATAACTGACCTTAAAGAAGCTTTTCGCAGGGGAAATATTTATATCCAACTGATTTATATCAACGTAGGCGTCTTTGTCGTTACTACGCTGACAGAGGTTATCCTGCAATTATTCAACCGTAGCCTTGGCGGCGTGTTCGAATGGCTGGAACTACCGGCTTCACTGACGCAGTTCATCATACAGCCGTGGTCACTGTTCACATACATGTTTATGCATGCAGGATTTCTGCATATCCTGTTCAACATGCTATGGTTGTATTGGTTCGGGGCACTGTTTCTCATGTTCTTCTCAGCCAAGCACCTGCGGGGAGTATACATATTGGGAGGTATTTGCGGTGGATTGTTATATATGGCAGCATACAATATTTTCCCGTATTTCCGTCCGATGGTTGACTACTCATTCATGTTGGGCGCATCTGCTTCCGTACTCGCAATTGTAGCTGCTACCGCTTATCGTGAGCCCAACTATCCGATACGGTTATTCCTTTTCGGCACAATACGGCTGAAGTATCTGGCTCTTATCGTTATCGGCACAGATTTACTGTTCATCACATCCAGCAATGCAGGTGGACATATTGCGCACTTGGGTGGCGCATTGGCAGGAGTCTGGTTTGCCGCCGGAATAAGTAAAGGCAGAGATATAACTACCTGGATTAATAAAATCCTGGATGCCATCGTTTCGTTGTTCAGCTTTAAGCCTCGCAAGCCGAAAATGAAAGTACACTACGGCAATAGCCGCCAAAAAGACTATGACTATAATGCCCGCAAGAAAGCACAATCCGAAGAGATAGACCGTATCCTTGACAAACTGAAAAAGTCGGGATATGAAAGCCTGACTACGGAAGAAAAGAAAAGCTTGTTCGATGCGAGCAAACGATAGTACAAGAAAATGGGAATAGAACATATCGGCAAATTCGTCGCTTATCTGATTTTAGCGGTCAACATCGTCTTCATAAGCTTGTTGCTTCTTACCGCCTACAGCCCGCACATCAAGCCGGTTGCCCATCCTGTTGAGTCCTGTCTTGGGCTGACATTTCCTATTTTCCTGATGATAAATATTTGCTTTCTCATCTTCTGGTTGATTATTCAGAAATACAAGTTCGCATTGTTTCCGTTGGTAGCCCTTCTCTTTTGTTATTCGCAAATACGGACTTACCTTCCCGTCAACTTTCATACCAGCAAATTACCGGAAGATAGCTTCAAAGTATTATCATACAACATAATGGGCTTTGACGGAGCTGTCAAGAAAGACGGAGAAAACCTGATTCTGAATTATCTGAAGAACAGTGGGGCTGATATTCTATGTTTGCAAGAATACCAAACAGTAGAATCCCCTCATCATCTCACCCAAAAGGATGTTGATAAAGCCCTTAAGGATTATCCATATCATAAAATTCAGCTTGTGGGAAGTGGCAAAGGACACACCAACCGGATAGCCTGCTATTCCAAGTATCCCATTCTTTCGTCGCGCAAATTGGATTATGCCAGCGAATACAACGGTTCTGTGGTTTACGAACTGAAGATGGGAGAAGATACTGTAATGCTTATCAATAATCATCTGGAATCCAACAAACTGACCAAGGAAGATAAAGTAGTGTATGAAAGTATGCTCAAAGCCCCTGAAAAGGAGAAAGTGAAAAGCGGCATGCGCCTGCTTATTCGCAAATTGGCGGAAGCATCAGCCATACGCGCCCCCCAAGCCGACAGCATTGCGCAAGAAATAGCATCATCACGGCATCCCTACATTATTGCCTGTGGTGATTTTAACGATACGCCTATTTCTTATGCCCACCGGGTCATCAGCGAGAAGTTAAACGATGCTTTCACCAAATCCGGTCGCGGACTGGGCATATCCTATAATCAGAATAAATTCTATTTCCGGATTGACAATATTCTGGTAAGCAAAAATCTAAAACCCTATAATTGCACAGTGGACCGTTCGATAAAAGAGTCCGACCACTACCCCATCTGGTGTTACTTGAAGAAGTTGAGAGTTGAAAATTAATAATTAATACTTTATACCTAATACTTATGTTTAAAAAGTGTATTTTTATTTTAGCAACAAGTTGTATGATGTACTCCTGTGCCACGCAGACGGAAACCAATCCGTTCCTAACCGAGTTCCAAACCGAACATGGCGTACCGCCTTTCGATAAAATCAAACTGGAACATTACGAACCAGCCTTTCTGAAAGGTATTGAAGAACAAAACGCGAATATCGACGCTATAGTGAACAATTCCGAAGCTCCGACTTTTGATAATGTAATCGTTGCTTTTGATAATAGTTCCCCTATACTTGACCGGGTTAGTGCCATTTTCTATAATATGACGGATGCGGAAAAGACGGACGGCCTGAACGACCTATCCATAAAACTCGCCCCAACCCTATCGGAACACAGCGATAACATCTCTCTGAACCAAGAGCTTTTCAAAAAAGTAAGTGCTGTATATCAGCAAAAAGAATCCTTGGGATTAACTACCGAGCAGCAACGTTTGCTGGAAGAGACCTATAAAGACTTTGTCCGTTCCGGAGCAAACTTATCTCCCGAGAAGCAAGCACGCCTGCGCGAAATCAATAAGCAATTGTCTACATTAGGACTTACATTCAGCGATAATATCCTGAATGAAAACAATGCATTCAAGCTGTATATAGACAAAGAAGAAGACCTTGCCGGACTACCCGAATGGTTCCGCCAAAGTGCAGCCGAGAAAGCAAAAGAAGATGGTCAGGAAGGAAAATGGTTGTTTACACTGGGCAATGCCAGCCGCATCCCGTTCCTGCAATATTCTGCCAACCGCCCCCTGCGCGAACAAATGTATAAAGCCTACATCAACCGTGGCAATAACAACGATAAGAACGATAACAAGAAAATTATTACGGACATCGTCAGCCTGCGCCTTGAGAAAGCACAATTGCTGGGCTTCGACTGCTATTCCAACTTCGTATTGGACAACACAATGGCTAAGAATTCCGCTACAGTCATGGACTTCCTGAACAATCTGTGGAGCTATTCTTTACCGAAAGCAAAAGCCGAAGCTGCAGAATTGCAGAAAATCATGAATAAGGACGGCAAAGGTGAAAAGCTGGAAGCATGGGACTGGTGGTATTACACCGAAAAGCTACGCAAAGAGAAATACAATCTTGAAGAAGATGAAATCAAGCCTTATTTCAAACTTGAGAACGTGCGTGAAGGTGCCTTTGCCGTAGCCAACAAACTTTATGGCATCACGCTGACCAAATTGGAAGGTATTCCCGTATATCATCCCGACGTAGAAGTTTTCGAAGTGAAAGATGCCGACGGTTCACATCTGGGTGTGTTCTATGTAGACTATTTCCCCCGTCCGGGCAAGAGCGGCGGCGCATGGATGAGCAACTACCGCGAACAGCAAGGTGACATCCGCCCGCTGGTATGCAATGTATGCAGCTTCACCCCGCCTGTGGGCGATATGCCTTCATTGCTGACCATTGACGAAGTGGAGACCTTATTCCACGAATTCGGCCATGCCCTGCACGGACTACTGACCAAATGTAACTACAAAGGTATTTCCGGAACAAACGTAGTGCGCGATTTTGTAGAGTTACCCTCTCAAATCAATGAGCACTGGGCCACTGAACCAGAAGTACTGAAAATGTATGCCAAGCATTACCAAACCGGCGAAACCATCCCCGACAGCCTCATCGAAAAGATTCTGAACCAGAAAACCTTCAACCAAGGTTTCATGACAACCGAGCTGCTGGCCGCCGCCATTCTGGACATGAACCTGCATAACCTGACAGACACCAAAGATTTGGATGTATTGGCCTACGAAAAAGAAGCAATGGACCAACTGGGACTCATCCCTGAGATTGCTCCGCGCTATCGTACCACCTACTTCAACCACATCATCGGCGGTTACGCCGCAGGTTATTACAGCTACTTGTGGGCAAACGTGCTGGACAACGATGCTTTCGAAGCGTTCAAGGAACATGGCATCTTCGACAAAAAGACAGCCGACCTCTTCCGCTACAACGTTCTGGAAAAAGGCAACAGTGAAGACCCGATGACACTTTACAAGAACTTCCGCGGTACAGAACCACAACTGGAACCGATGTTAAAAAATCGTGGAATGAAGTAAAAACAATGTCATACTAAGGTGGCAAATTCTTTGCAAAGTGCAAATATTTGAGTTCCTTTTACTTCTGAATGTGAAAAAAAAACTATATTTGCAGCCTTGTACGCAATAGAAATTAATTAAAAAAGTAATCATAATAAACTAAAAGTAACATGCAAAACAAAGGATTCGTAAGGATTTTTGCAGTATTGCTCACACTGGTGTGTGTGTTCTACCTTTCCTTCTCTTTTGTGACTCGCCATTATAACAATAAGGCAAAAGAGTACGCTAAAGGAGATTTGAAGTTGGAACAAGACTACCTGGATTCTCTGTCAAACGAGAAGGTGTGGTTCGGCAATTGGACACTGAAACAGTGTCGTGAGATGGAAATAAGTTTAGGTTTGGACTTAAAGGGTGGTATGAACGTCATCCTCGAGGTTTCCGTACCCGATGTAATCAAAGCATTGGCGGATAACAAGTCCGACGAAGCATTCAACCAAGCATTGGCAAATGCCGCCAAACAGGCTATTACCAGCCAGGATGACGTCATCACTTTGTTTGTGAGAGAGTATCATAAGATTGCTCCGGGTGCCCGCCTTTCCGAACTTTTCGCCACTCAGCAATTAAAAGACAAAGTTAACCAGAAATCTTCTGATGCAGAAGTTGAAAAAGTATTGCGTTCGGAAATAAAAGCTGCTGTTGATAACTCATACAATGTACTCCGTACCCGTATCGACCGTTTTGGTGTGGTTCAGCCCAATATCCAGAGTCTGGAAGACAAGATGGGACGTATCATGGTGGAACTTCCGGGTATCAAAGAGCCGGAGCGTGTAAGAAAGTTACTGCAAGGTTCTGCCAATCTGGAGTTCTGGGAAACATACAATGCAAAGGATGTCGCACCTTATCTGCAAGCTGCCGATAACAAATTGCGCAGTCTTTTAGCAAACGAAGTGCAAAATGACAGTGTAGCTGTTGACAACACTGCGGCTCCGGTTGCAGCACAAGCCACCAGCACAGCCGATAGCCTTGCTGCAGCACTGAAAGGTGAAAGCAAAGCACAAGCTGCCGACCTTGCACAAATAAAGAAAGAGCATCCGTTGCTGGCCGTTTTACAAGTTAACCCAAGCGGACAAGGTCCTGTTGTAGCTTATGCTAATTATAAGGATACGGCTGACATCAACAAATATCTGTCCATGAAAGAAATTCAAGCTGAACTTCCGAAAGACCTTCGTCTGAAATGGGGTGTTTCTGCTTATGAATATGATCCGAAAGGACAGACTTTCGAACTTTACGCTATCCGTTCTACCGAACGCAACGGACGTGCTCCGCTGGAAGGTGACGTAGTTGTTAGTGCAAAAGACGAATATGACCAATTTGGCAAACCTGCCGTAAGTATGTCTATGAACACAGATGGTTCACGCCGCTGGGCTCAGTTGACTAAACAGAACATCGGTAAGAGCATCGCCATCGTATTGGACGGCTATGTATATTCTGCACCGAATGTAAATACGGAAATTACCGGCGGTAACTCACAAATCACCGGTCACTTCACTCCCGAACAAGCAAAAGACTTAGCGAATGTATTGAAATCCGGTAAGATGCCGGCTCCCGCACGTATCGTTCAGGAAGACATCGTAGGTCCGTCTTTGGGACAGGCTTCTATCAACGCCGGTGTATTCTCATTCGTTGTGGCATTGATATTGTTGATGTTCTACATGTGCATCATGTACGGCTTCATTCCGGGTATGGTTGCCAACGGCGCATTGGTGCTGAATATGTTCTTTACGCTGGGTATCCTTTCGTCCTTCCAAGCGGCACTGACAATGTCCGGTATTGCCGGTATGGTGTTGGCGCTGGGTATGGCAGTGGATGCGAACGTATTGATTTACGAACGTACAAAAGAAGAGTTGCGCGCAGGTAAAGGTGTGAAGAAAGCCCTCGCAGACGGTTACTCTAATGCGTTCTCTGCAATCTTCGACTCCAACTTAACTTCTATCATCACAGGTATCATCCTGTTCAACTTCGGTACAGGTCCTATCCGCGGTTTCGCCACAACCTTGATTATCGGTATCTTGATTTCGTTCTTTACTGCTGTGTTCATGACACGTCTGTTCTACGAGCACTTCATGGGTAAAGACAAACTGTTGAACCTGACATTCTCTTCAAAGGTTTCTAAAAACTTGATGGCGAATGTACATTTTGACTTCATGGGTGGAAACAAAAAGTGGTTGACCATCACCGGCGTTATCCTCGTAATCTGTATCGGTTCGCTCTTTGTACGCGGTTTGAGCCAGAGTATCGACTTTACTGGCGGACGTAACTTCAAGGTACAGTTTGAAAATCCTGTAGAACCGGAACAAGTACGCGAATTGATCGCCAGCAAGTTTGGTGATGCCAACGTCAGTGTAATTGCTATCGGTACCGACAAGAAGACAGTACGTATCAGTACCAACTACCGTATCGAAGAAGACGGTAACAACGTTGACTCTGAAATCGAAGCATATTTGTACGAGACTCTGAAACCAGTATTGACACAAAACATCACACTGGAAACATTCATCGACCGTGAAAACCACACAGGTGGTAGTATCGTCAGCTCACAGAAAGTAGGTCCGAGTATCGCTGATGATATCAAAACTTCTGCAATGTGGTCCGTTATTCTCGCCTTGATTGCTATCGGGCTGTATATCTTGATCCGTTTCCGTAACATCGCATATAGTGTGGGTTCGGTAGTTGCACTGACCAGTGACACATTGATGATTCTCGGTGCATACTCATTATGCTGGGGATGGATGCCGTTCTCTCTGGAAATCGACCAGACATTTATCGGTGCTATCCTGACGGCTATCGGTTACTCTATCAATGACAAGGTGGTAATCTTCGACCGTGTACGTGAGTTCTTCGGTCTGTATCCGAAACGTGACAGAAAGCAGTTGTTCAATGATTCATTGAATACCACTCTGGCGCGTACCATCAATACTTCATTGAGTACATTAATCGTGTTGCTGTGTATCTTCATCCTCGGTGGTGACTCTATCCGCAGCTTCGCATTTGCAATGATTCTTGGTGTTGTAATTGGTACACTTTCTTCTCTGTTCGTTGCATCTCCTATCGCATACATGATGCTGAAGAACAAAAAGATTGCCGAACCGGTTGCTGAAGTAGCAAAATAAGGAAACATACAATCTTAATAAAAAAGGGGAAGCTGACGATTAATCAGCTTCCCCTTTTTGCTTTTCCAAACTTTCAGTAGTCCCGAGGGGAATCGAACCCCTATCTAAAGTTTAGGAAACTTCTATTCTATCCGTTGAACTACAGGACCAAAAACATTTGCGGTTGCAAAGATAAAGCATTCTCCCGATTTAACAAGGAGGAACGAGCCTTTTATCAAGAAGATTATGCATACCCAAACAAAACTACAGACAAACAGATTACTCAAAACCCAAAAGTTAAGGAAAAGCATATTCTGCAAGATTTTATCAAAATGTAAAGTCACATTAGTATCTAACAGTAATATACCAGTTCCAAGTAGCTACATTTTGTCAATACGCATACTCCCAAAATCAAATGATAATATGCAACTTTTATTTCCCCAAGCCGTACACATAGTTAGAGTTTTGTTCACTCCAAATATCAAAAAACACTCATTTGGCAATTCTTTTAATACACAATCACAGATTACATCCAAAAGATTTTGCCAAGTCGCATAACTTTACGACATTTGCAAATGCATCTCTAAAAGTGCAACTTAAAACGATCCTATAAATTAATCATAGTAATACGAAATTATGGCAAACGACATGATGGTAAAAGAACTGGATCAAGTGGTAGTCCGCTTCTCCGGAGACTCCGGCGATGGTATGCAACTCGCCGGCAACATCTTTTCAACAGTATCAGCTACGGTGGGGAACGACATCAGTACTTTCCCTGACTATCCGGCAGACATCCGCGCTCCGCAAGGCTCTCTGACCGGCGTATCAGGTTTTCAGGTGCACATTGGTGCCGGCAAAGTTTTTACCCCGGGTGATAAATGCGACGTACTGGTAGCAATGAATGCTGCCGCTCTGAAAACACAGTATAAGTTTGCTAAATCCACTGCTTGTATCATTATCGACACAGACTGCTTCCAAGCCTCCGACTTACAGAAAGCTGCCTTCAAGACTGATAATCCTATCGAAGAGATGGGCATCAAGCAAGATGTGATTGCAGCACCTATCTCCCAGATGGTGAAAGATTGCTTGGCAGAAACCGGTATGGACAAGAAAGCCATGCTGAAATGCCGCAATATGTTCGCTCTCGGCTTGGTTTGCTGGTTGTTCAACCGCGACCTGAAAATTGCAGAAGACTTCCTTAAAGAGAAATTCGCCCGGAAACCGGAAGTGGCCGAAGCCAATATCAAGGTGATTCATGCCGGATACGACTACGGTCACAATACGCATGCCTCCGTGGCACATACTTATAAGATAGAGAGCAAAACAAAGACTCCCGGTGTCTATATGGACATCATGGGTAACAAGGCTACCGCTTACGGTTTCATCGCCGCTGCTGAAAAGGCAGGTCTGAAATTGTTCCTGGGTTCTTATCCCATCACTCCGGCAACAGATGTATTGCACGAGCTTTCCAAACATAAATCCTTGGGCGTCGTTACTGTTCAGTGCGAAGATGAAATCTCCGGTTGTGCCACGGCCATCGGTGCTTCATTTGCCGGCGCATTAGCTGTCACTACAACTTCCGGTCCGGGTATCTGTCTGAAGTCGGAAGCCATGAACCTGGCAGTTATTACGGAACTTCCGCTGGTGGTTCTGGACGTGCAACGCGGTGGTCCTTCCACAGGTCTGCCCACCAAATCGGAACAAACCGACTTGTTGCAGGCGCTGTTCGGCCGCAACGGTGAAAGCCCGATGCCGGTCATTGCAGCTACGTCACCAACCAACTGCTTCGATGCTGCTTACGCAGCCTGCAAAATAGCATTGGAACACATGACCCCGGTAGTTCTACTCACCGATGGTTTCGTTGCCAACGGTTCCGGTGCATGGAAACTGCCCGATCTAGATACATATCCCGAAATCAAACCGCAATATGTGACTCCCGAAATGAAGGATAACTATACTCCGTACAAACGCAACCCGGAAAACCAGGTACGTTATTGGGCTGTTCCGGGACAGGAAGGTTATACACACATCCTCGGCGGTCTGGAAAAAGACAGCAACACAGGCGCTATCTCCACCGACCCCGAAAACCACAATCTGATGTGCCACCTGCGTGCAGAAAAAGTGGCTAAGATTGCCGTACCCGATGTGGAAGTACAAGGTCACGCAGATGATGCAGACTTGCTGATTGTAGGCTTTGGCGGCACTTACGGACACTTGTATTCGGCTATGGAAGAAATGAACAAAGCCGGACATAAAGTAGCCCTGGCCCACATCTCTTACATCAATCCGCTGCCGAAGAATACGGCTGAGGTATTGAAGAAATACAAGAAGGTAGTGGTTGCCGAACAAAATCTGGGACAATTTGCCGGTTATCTCCGTATGAAAGTGGATAACTTCACCCCATATCAATTCAATGAAGTCAAGGGACAACCGTTCTTAGTGAGCGAACTGGTTGCTGCTTTCACCGAGATTTTAAATAAATAGTAACAGGCACAAGGGAACAAGTTGACAAGACACAAGGTCTCTCCTTGTCACCCCGTTAACTTGTCACCTCGTCAACTTAAAAACGAAACATCATGAGCGAATATACAGCTAAAGATTTCAAAAAAGGACAGCCCCGTTGGTGTCCGGGTTGCGGTGACCATTTCTTCTTGAATTCACTGCACAAAGCATTGGCAGAAATCGGTGTTAAACCTTGGGAAACTGCCGTTATCTCAGGTATCGGTTGCTCCAGCCGTCTGCCTTATTATATGAACACATACGCGATGCAGACCATCCACGGACGTGCAGCCGCCATCTCTACGGGATGCAAGGTTGCTAATCCGGAGTTGAGTGTTTGGCAAGTTTCCGGTGACGGTGACGGTTTGGCTATCGGTGGTAACCACTTTATTCATGCTATTCGTCGCAATGTAGATATCAACATCCTGTTGCTGAACAATCGTATTTACGGTCTGACGAAAGGACAATATTCTCCGACGTCTCCCCGTGGATTCGTCAGCAAGTCTTCTCCTTACGGTACGGTAGAAGACCCTTTCCACCCGGCTGAACTTTGTTTCGGTGCCCGCGGCCGCTTCTTTGCACGCTGCGTAGCTACGGACGGCCCCGGCACGGGAGAGGTGCTGAAAGCTGCTGCCGGTCATAAAGGTACGGCTGTCTGCGAGATTCTGCAACACTGCGTTATCTTCAATGACGGTACTTACGACTCGGTGTACAACAAAGAGGGGCGTGCTAAGAATGCCATCTATCTGGAACATGGACAACCGATGCTATTCGGCGAAAACAAGGAATTCGGATTGATGCAGGAAGGTTTCGGACTGAAAGTGGTGAAGTTGGGCGAAAATGGTATCACTGAAAAGGATATTCTCGTTCACGATGCGCACTGCATGGATAATACATTGCAACTGAAACTTGCTTTGATGGAAGGTCCCGACTTCCCGGTTGCCCTTGGTGTAATCCGCGATGTGGAAGCTCCCACTTATGACGATGCTGTCATGGAACAGATTGAAGAAGTATCGGCAAAGAAAAAGTATCATAACTTCAAGGAGTTGCTGATGACGAATGATATTTGGGAAGTAAAGTAAATTACACACTGGTATAAGCATTACTACTCCTTATATATAAAGCCCCGTTGCCACTGTTGTTTTGCAGTTTGGCAACGGGGCTTTGTTGTATTCAGATTCAAGACATGTCTTATACCAACTATTCCATCACCGGAACATTTAATTCCATTCCGGCAATTCCGGAAGAAGTGTTGAAGTAACTGGGTATTCAAAGTTTTCGGCCTTTTCCCTTTGATTATAAAAGAATTAGTGTATATTTGCAGTAGGCGTACATTAACCTTTTAACATAACTATACTATGGGCAGAAGACTACTCTTTGACCGGTTTTCGCAGCAAGCTCTCCAGACCTTGCATCGGTATCGTGCCGTTATGTTCAGTCCTACCCTTTATTCATGTTTTTAGTTCACGAGTGATATTTTAGAATCATTTACTAAACATGAATATATTATGGATAACAGACCTTCCATAGCCGAAGTACAAGAATGGGTACTGAAGCTATACAACACGTGTGAGCAAATCATTACGGACGAAGAACGCAAAGAACAGCATAAATACGCCGTCATGGTGCAACGCCCGCAGGACAAGAAGTTCCTGGTGAAAATGCTCGATGAGTCCTCGCAGATACGCGACCGCAGAAAACTTGCCGCCCGCATCAAAACCCTGATAGACCGATACGGTGTGCCCAAATTCCTGAACCAACGGGATGCCTTTCTCTTCAAAATGTACCAGACTTTCGGACATCATTTCGACTTTATCGCCATACCTATTATAAAGAAACGCCTGCGCATGGATACGTCCAAAGTCATCCTCGATGAAGCGCGCCCCAAACTGACCAGACATCTCGCCACCCGCTCGCAACAGAAAATAGGACAAAACGTAAACTTATTGGGCGAAGTTGTTCTGGGCAATGGAGAAGCCGATCACCGCTACCATCATTATCTGGAAGCGCTGGAAGCCCCGGACATCAACTATATTTCCGTCAAAATATCCGGCATCTATGCCCAGACGCATGCGCTGAACTATGAAGAAAGTTTCCCCGAACTGGTGAAACGCATGTCCGCCCTGTATCAGAAAGCGATAGACTTCCCCTATACCGACGAAAAGGGCGCAAAGCATGCAAAGTTCGTCAACCTCGATATGGAAGAATATAAGGATACGCACTTCACCCTGCAACTGTTCAAGACGGTACTGAGCAAGCCTGAATTTAAGAATTATTCGGCAGGAATCGTGGTGCAGGCCTATCTTCCCGATGCTTACAATTTCCAGACAGAACTACTGGAGTTTGCCAAAACACGCATGGCGGATGGTGGTGCGCCACTCAAAATGCGCCTTGTAAAAGGGTGCAATCTGGAAATGGAAACCGTGATTTCTTCCCTGCGCGGCTGGCCCAACCCGATACTTCCGAGCAAAACGGAAGTGGATGCCAATTATCTGCATATACTGGAACGCGCACTGCTGCCCGAAAATGCCAAGGCGCTTCATATTGGCGTGGCATCGCACAATCTGTTCACTATTGCATATGCATACCTGCTAAGCCAGAAGTCCGGCAGTGCGGAATACATGACATTCGAAATGCTGGAAGGCATGGCAGACCACGTGTGGCGCGCACAATCCCAATTGGGAAATCACGTCATCCTCTACGCACCGGTGGTAAAGGACGAACATTTCCTGAATGCCGTTTCCTACCTGGTGCGCCGCATGGATGAGAATACAGCTCCCGATAATTTCCTGACACACTCGTTCAACCTGAAACCGGGAACCGACACCTGGGACTTCCTGCAAAAGCAGTTCGAAGAGGCCTATCGTAGGAAAGATAACGTCTCGCACGCACCTACCCGCACCCAAAACAGGCTACTCCCTTACTCCCCCGTTCCACCAACCGATGTAATAAAGAACGAACCGGATACAGATTTTGACCTTCCACAGAACCAGAAGTGGGTACGGAATATCTTTGCCAAATGGAAGAAGTCTCCGGGTGATACTCCGGAAATCATTCCTTTGCAAATTGGTACTGAAACAGTCGTTTGCGAGAAACGACACAAGTATATGGACCGTTGCCAGGATGATGAAGTATGCATATGCGAAATGTCGCAAGCCGATACGGAACAGGTACGTCAAACCATCGGCATTGCTGATAAAGATCCGGCAGGCTGGCGGAAGACTACGCTGGAAGAACGCCACAAAATCATGTTCGAAGCCGCCAACCGTCTGGGCGATATGCGTGGCGACCTGATAGGCTGCATGTGTGCCGTGACAGGGAAAACAGTAGTGGAAGGTGATGTGGAAGTATCCGAAGGTATCGACTACGCCCGCTTCTACACCACCACCATGAAGAAATTCGCCGCACTGCCCGACGTGGATATTGCTCCGAAAGGAACCGTCCTCGTCATTTCCCCGTGGAACTTCCCGTGCGCCATCCCCATCGGCGGTATCGTGGCCGGACTGGCAGGTGGAAATACGGTTATTCTGAAACCTGCAACCGTAGCGGCACCCGTAGCATGGCTGTTTGCCAAAGCCTTCTGGGATGCAGGTGTGCCGAAAGAAGCGCTCCAAGTCATTATTACCGACCGCCCCGCCCTGAAAGAACTGACCACTGCTCCCGCCATCCGGCATATTATCCTAACAGGCGGCACAGACACCGCCCAAAACATTGCATGCAGCAATCCGGCTACCCCGCTTTCGGCCGAGACAGGTGGCAAAAACACTATCATCCTTACCGCTTCGGGCGACCGCGACCATGCCATTATGAATATCGTGGCTTCCGCCTTTGGCAATGCCGGACAGAAATGCTCCGCTTGTTCCTTATTGCTCGTGGAGCGTTCAGTCTATGAAGACAAGAACTTCCAGGATAAACTGAAAGATGCCGCCACCAGCATGAAGGTGGGCAGCGTATGGGAAGCCGGAAATATAGTGGGACCGATGATTACGAACCAGAACGACAAGCTGCTTCAAGCCCTGACACTGGAACCGGAAGAGTCGTGGTTGGTTCCACCCCGGTTCATAGATAAGAAGAAATACATCCTCGCACCCACCGTGAAGTGGGGAGTAAAGCCGGGTAATTACTCGTTCCGCACCGAGTTGTTCGGTCCGCTGCTGAGCGTAGCTTGTATTGAGAATCTACAGGAAGGAATAGAGTTGGTGAACAGCCTGGACTACGGTTTGACTTCCGGCCTGCAAAGTCTTGATGAGAACGAACAGAAAATGTGGAAAGATTCCATCATGGCAGGTAATCTGTATATCAACCGAGGCATTACGGGGGCCATTGTCAACCGCCAGCCTTTCGGTGGAATGAAACTGTCTGCTTTTGGTGGTGGTGTAAAAGCGGGCGGGCCGAACTATTGCGCCTGCTTCGTGAAGTTCACCGACAAAGCGAAGAGCACCACGAATTATAAGCAAAGCTATGCTCATGCCTATGAAGAAGAATTTGCCCATGCCCGCGACATCAACCATCTGTATGGCGAACAGAATACGTTCCGCTATCTGCCGTTGAAGAATATGGTGCTCCGCCTTTTCCCGGGAGACAGTAACGAAGAAGCGGAAATGATTGCACTTGCAGCCATACTCTGTCATACTCCGTTGACAATCAGTTTCGGTCCGGATGATGATCGCACAGCAGCATTATCTTCCGTCGGCTGTACATTGAAGAAGGAGACACTGGAAGATTTTCTGAAAACAATGAAAGATTATGAGCGCATCCGTACTTGCGGTGCCAATATTCCGATGGAGATGTACGTGGAAGCTGCCCGCACGGATAAATATATCGCTACAGCAAGGCCGGTAAAGGACGGACGGGTGGAACTCATTCATTATATTAAGGAACAGAGCATTTCATTCGAATATCATCGTTATGGCAGTATATTGGATGTGCCGCCTGTAGAATAACAACTAAAAAACGTGCTCCGGCTTGTCTGCCGGGAAACAGACAGGTCGGAGCACGCTCATATATGGACAAGAGAATATTACCCCTCCGAATTGGCCTCCCCGTTTTCCTCCGATAACGGCAAAGAAACAGTAAATTCGCTATATTTTCCTTCTATACTCTCCACACTGACATATCCTCCATGTTCCCGGGCTACATTCATCACATAATTCAGCCCCAAGCCGAAGCCGGATACTTTCTTCTTCCCGCCATCATTCCGGGCAATTACGCGTTCAAACTTATCAAATACAATCCTTTGAGCGGCAAGCGGAATACCAATCCCATTATCCCGCACCTTGAGCTGGGTATATTGCCCGGAAAGACAAGAAGTAATTTTTATATCTACCGTATCCTTAGAGTATTTTACAGCATTGTCTATCAGGTTACTTAACGCCTCTTTCAGATACTCTTCATCGGCATAAACTCCCTCTGCCTGCAAGTCAACCTGAAATGTAATAGGCTTTTCGGCCTTAGCAGTGAACGTGTGTACCAATTCATCCACCATAGGACGGAGTTGAACCCAATTCTTATCAAGCAATAATTGGCCGTGTTCCAATTTTGAGATAGTCAGCACTTTATTGGCAAGTGCAAGCAAATGCCGGGCTTCTGCTTCCAGTATATCAAAGTGTTTTTCTTTTTTCCCGGGCTTATCATCCACCTTTCCACTACGAAGCACTTTAAGACCAATCAGGATGGAACTAATCGGATTCTTCATGTCGTGAATCATAGCATATGAAAAGTCTTCACGCATTCGTGCCAACTCATCCTGTCTACGGATTATGTCCACCTGCTTACGTATGGCAAATAATAGAAGTCCTAAAGCCAATACCGTACCAAAAAACATATAAAGCAGCTTGCCGATAAATCCTGCACGAAGATTTTGGATGTAAGCATGTACCCCTTGAGTATCATTCACAGGACACACGAAGGTATAATGCTGCTCCAATAACTTCCGATAATCGGAAAAGTACTGTAAATCCTGTTTAAAGACGATAGAATCACTGTTTAAAGATACCGTATCCAAGCGGAACTTGATCCGCCTCAGATTCACTTCATCCAGTTCATTACGGAAAAAGGCAGCCAGGTCCTTAGTTTGCCCGGCTTCAAATGCGTCCGTCGCACGACTGTAAGCTTCATGAATATTACGTACCACTTGCTGGCGGTTTAGTCCGAAACTTCGCCCTACCCAGTTGCCAAGCAAGTACAACACGGCAGCAGTTGCAGTTACTGTAAGGAGTATATAATATGATTTCTTCATGACTAATTCTGTATTTCAGGCAAATATAGGTAAACTTTTCTTTTCATCTTAACATAAAGATAACATTCTGATAACCTTAATTAATTTCATTCTCTTGCTATCTTTGCAGCATAGAAATCAGTAAATAGGAGTTTATGGAAAAGAAAGAAAGAAATAGGGATGCATTTAACCGTCCGGATGGAGTGGAAGTAAAGCTCACCGCAAAGTCTATCAATATAAAAGGACTTCTGTTCTTTTTCATTCTGTTCATGGCAGGCAGTTATCTGTTTGTTTATGTATGGGATGAATCTTCATCCTATAGCGCCGGTCTCTTATTAGGTACTACTATAAAAGGAATCAGCAGCCCTAAAATAATGCTTTGCATATTGTTGCTTATCGCATTTTACACATTGCTCCAAGCAGGAATTCTTTATTGGTTTAGCGGAAAAGATAAAAAAATCCTGCACTGGCATTCAGATTGGACAAGTGTAGGATTTACGCCAACCCGTCCAATCGCACTGAAGTTCTATCGGGTATCTTTGTTGCTGCCGGGCATCTTGCTGGGATTGCTGCCTGCAATTCATGGATTCTGTACAGGAGAGGCCAATATTTTCTTTCTGGGGTTATTCGGCATTTTGGGTGGTACGGGAGATTTTCTTTTTTGGTACAGTCTCCGCGCTTTTGATGATGAAGACCTACTTCTAGTCGGCAAAAAGGCTTTTCAAGGTACTATCATAAAACGTAACTATGGGAAGAACGACTAAAATTCTCCTCCCCTACGTATAACAAAAAAGTTCCCTCATACCCCCAAAGGGGCTGAGAGAACTTTTAATCGTTGGAAAGAAAGACTTATCCAACCTCCATTTCAATCTATTAACATTCTTATTTAAGGACTTTAATCATTTGTTCTCCACTGGCAAGAACAGCTCGTACAACATATACTCCAGCCGGCAATTCTGACATATCCACAAAGTCAACATTCATAACTTGCTTTATCAGAGTACCGCTAACAGAGTAGATATAAGCAGTTCCCAGTTCCGGTAATACTATTTTCTGAAGTTGGCTGTCATAATATGCTTTCGCACTACCATCTTCTACTTTATCAATACCTGTCGGTACACCTACAATTACAGCATTAGATGCAGCCGTTTCTACACCGCCAGCTACTGCAGTTACTGTATATGAGCCATCTGCAGCATTTTCAACTGTATAGTTGGTAGCTTGAATTCCTTCTTTCAGGAGTGTACCGTCAATGTAAAGATTATAAGTTGTAGCAGATTCTTCTGCACGGGTAACAGCCTGCTTATCGGCATCCTGCAGAACGGCGGAAATTCGCCAGTTATAATCCAACTCATTCTTACTTTTCTCATTCAATGTACTCCAAGAAGAACCGGAAGAAGAAATCAAATTGCCTTTTCCTTCTACCGCCGGGCCTTTATCAACCATATTAGGTTTCACTCCGGAAGCATATTTAGAAAAATAACCTACCATTACTTCACGACCGGCAAAAATCTCCATAGGTTTATCTAATTGAATGATATTTTCACCCTTCACCAGCTTATCTACAGGTACTACCTGCTCAAATGCAATATTCTTATCATAAAATACTAACACCGATGCCGAACTTAAATCTGTATTTGCCAAGCTAAACTTAATATGGGTAATAAACTTACCTACCTTATCTTTCAGTTCATCAGCAGTATAAAGAATAGTAGCGTAGCAGGTGACCAGTTTTGATGAAGCAGTCATTCCGAGAGCCAAACTTTCTGAATTTTTGTTCTGCCAGCTCAATTCCATCGCAGCCGAAGGCGATTGCCAAGTCAAAGAAAGATTTTTGTTCTCAAGTGTTCCTGTCAATGCATATGGAGCAGGAGTTTCATTCACAAATGGTTTCTCATATTCGAACTCAAAAGGAGTACAAGGAGCCGATTCCCAACCATTACTATAAACAGCACTTACTGTAAATGCATAATAACCATATGACAATTGCTCTGAAACATAAGAGGTTTCTTCGGTTTCTTTCACTAGTTCACCATTACAATAAACTTTATAGCTCTTGACTACAGGTTTATCACCTTCTGCGGCTCTAGTAGTTGCATACACATAATCTGCACTGGCAGAGACCATATTTTCCTCAACATTCTTCAGATTTTCAACTTTGATAGTCATCTTCTGCAAAGATGGAGTTGCAGAACCCTTCATCAACATCTTAGTAGTAGTCTTATCTTTAGCAGACTCAACCACTGCACCAATTACTACATTATTGTTGTTTACTGAAGAACTTACCATAGAGAAGTTATTCCACTTAGTACCGTCAAAACTATAAATGGCGCCACCAGTCTTCAAAGGACCGCCGTCAAATACCAATGCACTAACCTTATCACCACATATCAAATGATAAACAAGGGTCAAATCTTTTTCGGCTGAAATAGTGACCGGAGCGTCAAAGGAAACAATAGTCATTTCCTGAACAGGAAGGGTAGCCAAATCTACCACCTTCTTTGCCAGTACTGTTTTCTTATTTTCCAATAAAAGTACTTCCAAAGACTTAACTTCAGCACCGATCATAATGTTAGCTCCCGTAATCTGGCGACCTACATAAGGTGCCAATTCTTCGGCTGCAAAATTTGTACCATAATAAATATCCACATCATCACCTGTATTATCCAGTCCCAATACAAATTGGGCTTCATCATAATGTTTCAATTCAACAGCATCCTGACTCCATGCAAAAGAAGCAACTCCATCCTTGAACGACTTTTCAAGAAGCATAGGTGCAACGTATTCATCAGGCAGACTAAATGTAGCAGTTGTTCCAACTCTCGGTGATTTTTTACCGTCTTTATAGTTAGCAACAACAGAATAAGTATAAGTACCCGGAGCCGGAGATTCATCCGTATAGGTTTTCTCTGTGATACCAGTTGCTATCTGTTCATCATTACGATATACATCATAGCTACTCAATTCAATCGTTTTAGCATCCGAATCAAGAGCCTTAATATCTGCACTCAACATCCAGTTGCTGGCAACCTTCGCAGTAGAAAGCAACGACCACGAAGGACTGCTTTCATTAAATGCAGACTTAGGAGTTGAAGTAGAGTAATAATTACCACGTTTATCTACTGCAGGTCCTTTATCCACACCTGCCGGATGACCTGACTTCACGTGAGTAATATAGTAGCCCATTCTATAATCGCTACCCAACTGAATCTTTATAGGAGTAGCCAAAGAGAATTTAACCCATTCTTTTAGTTTTACGGAAGCTACCGTTTCGGCAGGAACATCTTCCGAATAAATAATCGTACCATCTTGCATCACAAATAATTTCATGGTAATGACAGCCTCATTAAACATCACGTTTAAGGCCGTAATCTCATGATTACTATATGAAGCCAGTTCTTCAGCTGTAAAAGCATTCGCTACCCAAATCTTCGGGCTGGAAGTTGAAGTTCCACCAATACCAGTTCCGAGTTCGCCTGTAGACCAGGTCAAAGGATTCTGCAGAATGATAGGATCATTCCATGTCAACGTAGCTTTCATTCCCTCAACAGAAGAAGTCAAGTTAGTAATAGCCGGACGAACATCATTTGCGTCTTCATTGGTCAGAAGCAAAGGATAGGATTTTAGCTCTTCTGTTCCATAACATGCCGCCGCCGTATAAGTATATTCACCTCCCGGTTCATGTTGCAAAACACAAGACGTCTCAGTCAGCAACTCTGCATTTACCTTCACATCGTTACGATATATATTATATCCATCCGGTTTTGTAACTTTTTCTTTCTCAATATGTGCCGTAACCAGGAAATTTCCTCTTCCGTTATTTTTCCAATTCTTGCCGTCATAAGAGTACAAGTCACCTTTACCAGAAATTGCCGGTCCACGGTCCATAATGGCTACAAAATCGATATTTGTTCCATGCTCAATCTTTGCAACTACCATCAGGTCAACATCAGCATGAATCGTATAAGGTTTATCAAGCTTTACATGAGCCATGGTATTCAGTTTCTGAGTACTGATATCAACAGGCTGTTCATTAACCAATTTACCATTCTCATACAGCTGTACTGTTACAGCAAATACCGGACGATAGTGAAAATAAAAAATAGAATCAATAATCTGTTTATCGAATTCTTTCAGATCAGTAGCCGTGAATTTGTTCGCCATATAAATAACGGCCAGCCCCCCATCTGTACTAATTCCACTTTCACCATCATAGTCATCGTCACTGTGCCATTGTAATGTGGTTGCTTCAACGGGGCTTTTCCACTGCAAAGAGACCGTAGATAGCAAGCTCTCTCCTCTCAAAGTATGAGGAGCTCCTTTTTGGGCAGACACATAGCTACATGTCAGCAAGATGCCCAACAAAAAAAACAATTTAAGAGTAATATTTCTCATAAGCAATAAAATTGTTCTCAAGAAGTATATACTTCTATGAGATAGTTAAACTTCAAAAGCAAAACTATGAAAACCATCGCTTCCATCGGTAGAAAACAATATAGATAAATGATAGACAAAACCTTTTTTTTTCTATATTTGTCGCATGAAAAAGGCACTTACACTATACTTTTTATTATTTCTCTTTCAAATTCCGATACAAAGCAATGAGCTTTATAAATGGAAACCTATCCATAAGGAGTTTGACGAACTGGTTTTGCAATTAGAGAATCTGACAAAACAATATTACGATTGTATGGCTTATTATCCGATTGTGGAACGTATGTATCAGATTGCAGAGAAAGAAAAGAACTCGAACCTCATAGTCCGAGCTCAATATTGGGATGCCTCATTGTTGTTTGACACCAATATAGATAGGTCTGATTCGCTAGTAAAACAGGCGCTACGGAATGTCAATGCTACGCTTTACAAATATGATGAAAAGCGGCTTCTATATCTGACAGGACAAATCTTATCAAAGCGAAACCAGTATCCGCAAGCATACCGGATACTTAAAGAACAAGAGAAGTATTTTACTGAAATAGATGATAAACTTTATGCAGGTAATGCTATGACTTCAATAGGTTCTATCTTAAGAAGAATCGGCGAGTACAATGATGCACAAAAGTATTATCTTAAAGCAGATGAATGGTTTAAAAGGGGCCATTTAATTGAGAAAGAAATAAAAAACCGAAGTAATACGGGGATTACTAAATATCATTTAGGCTATCCACAAGAAGCTGTCCGAGACCTAAGTGCACTATTAGAGGACACAATTGCCCAAAGAGATACTGTTTTCTTGGTGAATGCCCTTACTTCCTTATATTTTGTGTCTGATTCTTTATATAAAAAGGAGAAATATGCTCACCGGGCCTATGAATTGTCAAAGCATATATCGAACAAAACAGCCCAGACTTACAGTCTCATTAATGTTGGTGCCTGCTATATATATAAAGGTAAGAACGACTCTGCACTAATCTATTACCACAAGGCGTTACAACTGGCCGAAAAGAATAAAGATACTTACTCCATTACTCATTCTTATTACGGATTATCTGCCATTTATGCGCGGTTACAAATGCCAGACAGCGCATATTATTATCTAAAAACTTACAATAAAGCTAAGGAAGAAGCTACAGGATACGATAAAACCAATGAGATCAACCGATATGAAATGAAAATAGCTATCAAACAATATGAAGATGAATTGCAAGAAGCATCGGAACGTATTGAAGCCCATAAAAGATTGATTATCACTATAATTTTGATTGGTATCATAATCTGTAGCGTAATTGGCTACATATTCTGGCTTTTACAAAAAAAAGAGAAGATTGCTAAATTACTGAAAGAGTCCGAAAACCGTGAACTAAACGAGCGGCTGCAACGGCAGCAACTCCAAAATGAAAAATATCAAATGGAAATAAACCTTAAGAACAGAGAATTGACTTCTAATTCAATGATTGCAATTGAGAAGAATCAGATGTTAAGGGGATTATTGAAACAAATAGAAGAACTGGAAGAAAAGAAAAAACTACCGGCAAAGGAAAGCAGGACATTGAAACAACATATAAAATCACATCTGGATACAGAGGACGAATGGATGTCCTTTAAACACCATTTTGAAGAAGTACACCCCAATTTCTTTAAAAAGTTATGCACTGCCCATCCTAATTTATCAGAGAACGAACTTCGCCTGTGTGCATATGTACGTATTGGCATGGAAGCCAAACAAATAGCCCAGATGCTTTCCGTCTTGCCCGAAACCATCAATACAAGCCGCTATAGGATACGTAAAAAGATGCAACTGGCACAAGACGTTGTTCTGGAAAACTACTTGCGGGATATCTAATTTTTATTTTATTTGTTTTCCACATTCTGCTTACCACCAATTTCTGAAGGCTGGTAGTAAGCAGATTAATAAAATATGTATCTATTCTTTTTCGCCATATGCCAAATCTCCTGCATCCCCCAGTCCCGGAACGATATACGAATGGTCATTAATCTCCGGATCGATGGCTGCACACCATATTGTAGTCTTGTCTGCGGGAAGTGTGCCAGCAATGTGTTCCACAGCCTGACGACTGGCAATGATGGAAGCGACATGTATTTCCGCCGGATGTCCTTTCGTCAACATAGCCTGATAACTCAGCTCCATACTACTGCCGGTTGCCAGCATAGGGTCTGTAATTATCAATGTTTTCCCGTCAATGCGGGGTGAAGCAATGTACTCGATATGAATATCAAACTTTAGCGTATCCTTATACTTTCGGTAAGCGGAAACGAAAGCATTCTCCGCACCATCAAAGTAACTTAGGAAGCCTTGATGAAAAGGCAATCCGGCACGCAAAATGGTGCTCAACACCAACTCGTTATCCGGGGTCTGCACAGGTGCTATCCCCAGCGGAGTCTGGATATTCTTCTGAGAATAGGCAAATTCCTTACTCATTTCATACGCCATAATCTCCCCGATACGTTCTATGTTTCGGCGGAAGCGAAGGCGGTCGCTCTGTACTTGCACATCCCGTATCTCGGCAACATACTGGTTCAGGATGGAATTTGTCTCGGCAAAATTGATTATCTTCATGATAGTTTATTGAATTATTATGCGCAAAGTAAACGATTTCTTGCGCAATTTGCAACATTCAGTTTGCAGATATTGTTATGGAGTTATAAAAGACTTCTCATTAAAGAAAAATTTCTCTAATCGGACGTTTGTTTCGAAAGAAAATACTACTTTTGTACGCGAAAAACAAGGGGCTGTTTGGAAGACAACCTGATTCACATTGATTTCCCCTTGAAAAGACTAAGGTAAAAAGAAATTAGCAAGAGATTAATAAACCAAATACCAAATTTTAAATCATTAAAAGAAATGGCAAATTTAG
>ULMJ01009053.1_pt1 | contig 37690 bp, 24 predicted proteins | sample 1951641 | NCBI WGS metagenome assembly ULMJ01 (sample SAMEA4835550, study PRJEB28245) | human gut metagenome | biome: gut microbiome; material: fecal sample | place: Denmark | collected 2008 | reverse complement strand
CTGCCGCTCGGATGGGTGACAGTACTGCGCATGGCGGCACGATAGTAGCCGGATGTCCCACGGTGCAGATTGGAGGATAAATTGAAAACTCAATAAGTAAAATATGGACGATCTGAAAAATCTTATGGGTGCCGATGTCTTTCTAGGCAAAGGCTGGAGTTTTCCTCCCACGCTGACAGAAGATGGGACGAAGATGGCGGCTTACGAGCAAGACATCGAGCAGAGCCTGCATATTTTGTTCAGTACCTCGCCGGGCGAGCGTGTGAACCGTTACGACTACGGCTGTCCGCTGCGCCGCTATGCTTTTGAGCCGATAACTAAGGAGACCACTGTCAGGATGCGCAACGACATCACGCGTGCGGTTACACTCTTCGAACCACGCATTACGCTGGAAGAGGTATCGTTTGAGGAACGGGCGGATGAAGGATTGCTATTGATACGGCTCACCTATACTGTTATTCGTACGAATAACCGCAATAATATGGTTTATCCGTTTTATCTGAATGAAGGGACAAATGTATAATGATAAGGTGTAGACAATATAGAGAAATAGCATTGTAAATTTAAAAACATGAATGACATGAAAGTATTAATCGACAATGGTCATGGAGTAGAAACTCCGGGTAAACGTTCTCCTGACGGGCGCTTGAGAGAATACGCTTATACACGCGAGATAGCTAATCGTGTGGTAAACCAGTTGCAAAATGTAGGTGTGGATGCTGTGCGCATCGTACCGGAAGAAACAGACATTCCACTGTTGGAGCGTGTAGCACGCGTCAATAAAGCGTATGTCGAAAGTGGTAAGCAAGCTATCTTCGTTTCCATTCATTGTAATGCCATGGGTAGTGGTACGGAATGGATGTCTGCACGTGGCTGGAGCGTGTTCGTAGGCGGAAATGCTTCTCAAAAGAGTAAAATTCTTGCCCGCAAGATGGCAGAAGTTGCTCTTACCAAGGATGTAAAAGTACGCCAGCCCTCCAAGCAATGCCTTTACTGGACTGCCGACCTCTATATCTGTCGTAAAACCAATTGTCCTGCCGTGTTGGTAGAAAACTTCTTTCAGGACAACCGGGAAGATGTAGATTTCTTGCTCTCTGAAGCAGGTAAACAGTGTGTTGCAGACATTGTGATGGAAGGGATTTTGAAGTATTTGAGAGAATGATGGATTGCAGATCCAATTGAATGAACGAGCTTGTTCCGGTTGTGTAAAAGGTAAAGATACAAGATATAAACAATTAAAAGGAGATAAAGTGATGGCGACCTCCATTAAAATAAACGGTACTTTCCGCACAGATTACGAAGCTAACCTTGCTAGCTTGGATGACTTTCGCGTCATAGAAAGTGACTGGGCCAAGCTGCTGCATCGGTTGGTGAAGGTAAGCAGTGGTATTCGCTGCCGTAATGCGGGTGGGTGGGAAGGTACACTTTGTTCCTTGCTGGAAAATCAGGTGCTGACCGTGCTTGCCGATATTTCACGGAAAAAGTTGTCCGGTTACGGCGATACCTTTGCCGAAGCGCAGGGAACACGACTGCAGACTTTCTATGCTGATAAACTCCGAAAGGACATTGTGGACTGGATAGCCCGGTTAGACATTTATATCCATCAAAGCTGGAAGAAAGGAAGTAGTGAAAGTACTGCTGTGCAGACCGCTCGGAAGCTAATGGGGAGTTTGGAGCAGTCGTTGCAGAATAGGAACACTACGGAGAAGAACGGCTATTACCGGATGCTGCGAACTGTGACTACCATACAGGAACAGGAGGACTATTATCGGCAACAGATAGAGGTAAGCGGTGATATGGAACCGGCATTGTCCTTACTTGTTGCCCAACAAAAGAACTACAGTGACCTTGCTGAAGCATTCAATCACCTCCTTGTCACCTTACCTGAACTCTACTACCGTGACATCCTGCATGCCGTGCCGCAAGCAGTAGTACAGGACAATGTCTATCTCATTATTACTCCGGCAGAAGGCGTTGCTGGCTTTATCCTGCCCCAAGGTGAGTTGTTTATAGCCGGGCAAAATGCTGTAGGCGAAGAACTTATTTATCAAACTACGAAAGAAGAATACATTAGTCCGATGCAATGCGTGGCGGTGGAAGCGGTAAATATTTCTCAAAAAAGAGATTCGAGACTGTACAAGCAATCCATACCTCTTGAGGGTATAGATGAAACGCTGTTTGTACATGGCGATGAACTGCGTATCGGCTGGCAAATAGAATCTCCCATGCTTGTTTTGAATGAGGGAGAGCGAAAAGTAAATGTCTGTTTTCGTCTGACTGCCGATAGTCTTGTGCCGGATAGCATATCTGATGGTTGTTTCACTCTGCAATTGAGTGCTGCCGAAGGCTGGATAGAACAATCTTGTAATTGCTTCATTGAAGCTGGCCGACTTTGCTTCGACTTCACTCTGGAATTTGGTGAAGTTGCTCTCGCCTCCTGTGAGGAAGAAACACATGGCATGATAACGGAATATCCCGTTCTCCGTATATTGACGGACAACAGAAGCGCCCCCTATGGATGGGCTAGTCGTCTGAAATTTGACAGTGTGAAAATAGAGGTAGAAGTGACCGGTATCCGCAACTTTACCTTCTGTAATGAATTAGGAGAAGTGGATACCTCTCAATTATTCCACCCTTTCGGCATTCAGGCTAATAGAGGCACGTGGTTCATCTTTGGCTATGACGAGATGGGACTGAAGCCTTTGCAGGAGGTCTGCTTGAAAGGCATATGGAGAAAACTGCCTGAAACCAAAGAGGAATTTGATAAGATATACGGAGGCTACGGTACGAATGCTGACGCTTTCCGGATTACTGCTGAATGGCAGCAGAAAGGCAAATGGATAACCTGTCATCTGGAAAGCCAAGACCTGTTTACATTTGATGATCTTGGCAAGCTTAAGCTTGCCAAGATGTGTTTTAACTGCACGGAACCAGGACATAACGGATTCTTTCGCGTTACACTGAATGCCCCTGCCATCGGTTTCGGAACAGATGTTTATCGCACACAGTTCACTGATGTGATGATACACAACAGTCATTGCAAGAAAAAGGAGTGCAAACCAATTCCTACAGAGCCGCTGGTACCACAACTTGCGGAGGTGGAACTTTCATACATCGCTATGGAAGAAATGGCATTGACGAAAATCGGGCAATCATCTATCCGACTGAGCTGCATCACAGAATTGTCCGGACAGGATGCTTGTCCCATTTGCTGTAAACAGGAACATTCCTTTCTCCCAGCTCTTCCGGCAGACCATCTGCTTTACTTTGCTTTTCGTAATGCCAGGGGAGAAAAAAGTGTGCGTATGTATATAGATATGGCATTGCCGAAAGAAAAAATACCGTTCTATAATCCGCAACCGGATAAGCGTGTGAAGTCATCCTGGGAACTATGGAGCGGAGATAGTTGGAAAGCTATTATGGACGAGTCCGTCCATATTGAAGAAACTTGCGGACTGACGCAAAGCGGTTTCATCGAAATAAACCTACCGGAGAGGATTAGCGACAAACATGAAGATCAACAAGGCAGGATGTGGCTTCGCGCCGCATTGATAGGTGATGTGTCTGCGTGCCTTGCCATCCGTGGAATTTGGACAAATTGTATCAGGTTGGAGGCACAGAACGGTGACGGACTACCATTGGCAGCCGGGATGATACAAGAGATGTCCGAAGCGGATGAACGGATTGAAAGTATAATTCAGCCTCTTCCCGGTTTCGGAGGTAGGCCTGCCGAAACGGAAATACAGTGTGCCATGCATCAAAACGCGCGCATCCACAACCGTCACCGTGCTCTTACGATAGAGGATTATGAACAGTTGGTGTTGGAGCATTTCCCTGAAGTGGACAAGGTACAGTGTATTCCCTTACCAAAGGATAAGGGTGCATCGGAAATTTGCCTTGTAGTGTTCAGTCGTGCAGAAGATAGCCGCTACTGTCTCTCTCCGGCATGGAAACTGGCGGAAATACAACGACTCGTCGGGCGATATGTACCGCCTTTTGTTACCCTACGTGTGATGAATCCTGTGTATGAGCAGGTGAAAGTGCATTGTAAGGCAGTGCTGTGGGATAGGACGTTGGATGAAGGCAAGACAATCCGACAGCTTGTGGTACTGGCACAGAATTATATTGCGCCCTGGTATCGGAAAAAGGAAATCCCCTTGCTCCGCCAGTCTTTTTCCTACAAGGAATTGCACGCCCGGATGGTGAATCATGAAGACTTGATGAAACTGGTTGCACTGGAAGTGAAACTGGAACGTTTGCCACACGTGGATATCAATGAGAAGACTCCGGTTTTCAAAGGAGAACATTTGTGGAGCGTATTGATTCCGAAAATAGAAATCGAATTACTTTCTCCCCACAACGGTATCAATTCAGCCGAAATCGGGGGCAATTTCATAATAGGATAGCTTATGGAACGGAATAATCGAAAAGATAGAAACACACTGAAGGAGTATTTCAGAAAAGGCAAAACGCCGACAGAGGAACAGTTTGCCCAATTGATAGATTCCATGTCGAACCTCGTGGAGGATAGGCAAATAGTGAGAACTGACACTGGGTGGGCGTTTTACCCGTCACAGGCAGGCAGTATGAATATCGGGCTTTATATGGAGGAAAACAAACCGCCTGTATGGACGTTCTCCATCACATCCGAAAAGCATCTGCTGATAAAGAATGAAAAGGGGGAAACGGTATTCGATGCAGCACAGGACAAATTGATTGTACTGCCCGGTAGCCTGACAGTGGAAGGTAGCGGTGAAAAACCTGTTCCGGGGGGAGAGGATTACCTGAGTGTTCCTGCCGATAAGCAGTGGCACGACCTGCCGCTGGATGTGTCAAGCGAAGGTTTTGGTTGTCGTGTGTATCTCATTTATGCTTCCTTCCGGGAACAGGGTACAGGACTTTGCAAACTGACACGCGTTACCGCCATTTGGCTGAATCGGATGGAACAACGGATAGAGTCGCCTCAGAAACATTGGTGGGGCTGGGCGGGTGGTATCCGTTTTCGTTGGTTGGATACAAAAAGCAAACCCTGCTTGCAAATGTGCAGTAAGAAGTATCTGCCGTCCGGCGAGGTGCATTGTAGGATTGTGAAGATATACAAGGGGTAGTTGATAATTAAAAAATAGGAGCGGCGGTGATGGTAAAAGACGGGAAACAACCTTATATTAAGCAGCAGGCCGAAAGTGAAAACTTATATGTGCGATTGCAAAGACAGACGCTGACTGAGGTGCAGCGGCTTTCGGGAAAGGTGTGGACGGACTATAATGTTCATGATCCCGGCGTGACGTTGGCAGACATTACTAACTATGTACTGACCGAAATGGGCTACAAGTTAAGCTTCAGTTCTGCAGACTATCTGACTGCGGAAAACGGGACATTCAATCCGGAACGCTTTGGCTTCTTTCTGCCTAATGAAGTTTATACCACCGCACCCATCACGGCGGAGGACTATCGTAAGCTATTTTTTGCCCATGTCCCTAAATTGGATAACGTGTGGGTGGAATGTGATGTGGTAACCGGTAGCTACACTAGCAAAATTGTTCTTCCGCCATTTGGAGAAGATGATGAAAAAACGGTGGTAGAGCAAGTTAAGACAGTGTATAATAACCACCGCAATCTGTGCGAATACCTTCGTGAGGTCATTGTGGTGCAGCCCGAAGAACTGGAGTTTTATGCGGAGTTTGAGATAGAGCCGGGAAAGGATGCCTCCTTGGTGCTGGCCAAAATTTATTGGACTATTCTGAATTATCTTTCCGGTGCAGTAAATATCTCCATGCCGAAAGGGCAGGTTACCTCTGATGTGTCGCCCGAAGAGCGAGGGAGAACTGTGCCTGAAAAATGGCTGGAAGGATCCGAAAATGCTGTACGTGTTATCATTCCCCGACAGCAGAATACTGAATATGAACTGTACAAGAAACTCTGGCAAGTGGAAGGTATTCAGTCGTTCAGCACTTGTTACCTGATGAAGGATAGTGAACCACTAACTGACTTTTCCGGAGGGTTCAGCCTGAAAATTCCAAAGAAAGAGAGGGAGCTGAAAGTGTGCATCCATTGTGGAAGCTTCACGGAAAAGGTAGATATGGAGAGGTTCAGAGAATATCTGAAGACTTTCTATTATACTGGGAACCGTACTAGGGAGCAGAATAATGGACAGAAAGAGTATGATTGGGGTGTTCCTGAAAGCACATACCGCAATGTCTTCTCACATATACCTATCGCCGGAGAATTTCCTGCATGCTACCATCTCTCTCCGAATAGAGACAGGGAAATGCTTACTTCCTTCGAGGCGTACCTGAAGCTGTATGACAAGATGATAGAGGATGGATTGAAAGAAGTGGAGGATCTGCCGTATCTGCTTTCCCTATTTGCGGAGGATTTTGCTGTCCTCATGGAAAAGAGTGATAGGAAACGTGATATTCTTGCACTGAAAAGCCGCTATTTGGATTTTCTTGATCGACTGTATGGCGTGGAAAGCCATCCGGCATGGTTGTCAGAGCAGAACAGTTATGGAGAAACAAAGGAAGGTACGTTACTGCGTCGCATGAATTTTCTGCGCCATATAGCCGGTCTGATAAAAAACAGGGCCAGGGCAAGAAACATCATCGTCCCTGGTGGGGAGGGCAATGTTTCCACGGTGAAGGAGTGGTTCTGTCGGCTGCTGGGGATCAATGAAAGCGATGAGCATACTGTAAGTAATGTGCTTCCCAGTTATAATCTGCAACTGATAGAGAAAAAGCCGGATAAACCTCTGTTCGACCGGATAGATTCTTTACTTATTGACGACCGGATGCTGGAAGCGGATAATGTGCTGGAGGTAGACTATGAGGAACTATCAGCAGATGAAGCGGAAAAACGTAAGGAATACAAATGGATGCGGCAGGAACTACAAATATTCAACGAAAACCGGATTAGTGGCGACTTGTTCCGTGGCGGTACCCGTTTGGACAATTACAGGATAGTGAAGGCAGGAAAAGACGAATACATGTTAGTGTTCCACAATCGCGAACGGGGAGGATGGACCAATCTCGGACGAGCAGATAGCCGGGAACAATTGAATACTTTGGCGAACATCTTGCGGCGATCCCTGCGTGATCTGAACCGGGAATGCGAAACCATCTACGTGGTAGAACCCGTATTGACGGATCCGGAAGGTCCGTTTCATCTGCTGTTAGTACTCCCGATATGGACACAGCGTTTCCATACGCCGCGTTTCAGAGAGAAATGTGGGGAATTGCTGCGAAGTATCATTCCTGCTCACTTGACCGGAACCATATACTGGCTGGATGAAAGGGCTATGAGAAAATTTGAGGGCTGTTACCGGCAACTGATGAGGACTTTGTGCAACAGCGAGCTTCAGGATTATGGCAAACAATTGTTGGATGCTATGTATGAACTGCTGAAAATGGCGATAGAAATACAGGAATTAGATGGTAAATATTGATCATATATCGTTTGAGTTCGCCGTTACTGGAGAAGATTTCGCACATAAGCTGTATGCGGATTGGGATGGCTTTTGCCGTGACTGTTTTGAAAAGGTAGTGGAGGGATGTTTCTCTGCTTACGATAAAGACAAGATATTGCATGAGATAGCACAACTTGATTTGGATCTGGGGCACATTTCGGAAGACAATTTCTACCGGGATTTTCCATGCCGACTCAGGGAGGAACTGCTGAAAGCCATACTTTCATGGGGAATACAGACAGCGGAAGAAAGGGAAAAGACGGATGCCTCCCGACTGGTTAATCTGCTGTTCTATTTGGAACATGGCTATTTGAAAACGGAATGGGCGGACAGTAATTTTAGGCTGACGGAAGAATTAGACTGGGCGGTTTTACAATCGACAGCATATATTGATAGTATTGTAACCCTTTGCCTTAAGAAGGAGTATGTATTCCGCCGTCTGTTGTGGCAACTGGATAACGAAAAGACTCTTGTAAACTTCTATACTGCAGCATTCTCCGGAACGTTTTCCAACTTATATGAGAAACGCCGTTTTCTGGAAATAATGTTAGAGATAAATCCCGGCATTCCCGTACGTTTTATCCACGAGTCTGCCGATGATGCAGAGCTGCATGAAATGGCAGAACTGCTTGATACCTTGTCTGCCCGCCGGATAATGGAAACGGAAGCTGAAGAACATGCAGAAGTAGATTTGCCTCCATTCTGGCATTATTTGTACGAGTGGCTCATTAAGTATTATCCTTTTAATGGGCTTGCTATTTTCGGTGGAAAGAGCGATTTTATCCGCCATCTGCACCATAGGCTGCTCACATTTATCCATAAACGGAACTACTCCTTTTATCTCTCCAAAGCGGAATTGATAGCGGACTTCCTGTTGGAAGTGTTCGGTTCAGCTTACTATGTAGAGGTCTTGAATGCTATTTATGACCTTCAGCCGCACAATGTGGATGGTTCACCGGTATACGACGGATATTTAAACAGGGAGTTGTATAATATCTTTTTACAACTTTCGCTGCTTAGGATACCGGGAATTAAAGATGAGAAGAAAGAAGAAACAATTCCCGGAAAGGAAAAAATAGTCTATCCGGCATCTGTAGAAGTGCTGACAGGCTATATAAAAGATATCCGGCGCAGTAATGCGGATAAGCGGACTCTGCTTGAACTACTGGCTAAGGAAAAGCCGGAAATAATAATAGACTGGCTACGAACAGAGCTTATTAATGGAGATGCTGCTTTGCTTTCTGCTGTAGCGGAAATAACTGATGATACTATTATAAATCGTCTGCTTGCTTCCATTTCTTTCAGAATTATGGAAGTAGTGCAACAGGTAAGAAACTATCTGCGAAGCCATATATCGGAGAACAGTTGGCTAAGCGGAGTAAGTGAATCCCGATTGACTCTTGTTCTCCACAAATCAATTTTGCTATGGATAGGGAAAGGACGTATTGTCTGGTCGGAATCGGAAAGTATCAGGCAATTGCTACATCTGGTCTATCGGGAGGTTACGGGTGATGACAAGGAGGAGGATATTGAAAGATTATCAATAGAGCTCTATCTGTCGGAAAAAGACTGGAAGAAACTGTTCGAGAAGAAAGAAACGTTTTCATTTGCCGCATATATAAGAAGACTGAAAATGGTATTGGAAGATAAGAGTGTTCCGGAACCCATCAAGCGCAGGATGTTCGCCTTATTTCTGGAGCAATCCAAAGACGGTTATGCGGATGTAGTATTGTTACTGCATGAACAAGGATTATTGGAGGATATGCTCAACCTGATTAGCCAGCCCGTATTGGAAGAAATAATCAGGCAGCTAGTTATGCGGCTCAGTGGCACAAGGGTTACAGAACTGTTGCCATTGCTTTATTGGCTGGTCATTCATGAATCGGATATTTCTACCTATCTACAGAATACAGCATTGGGACTGAAAGTACAACTGCTAGTATGGCTGGTAAGAGTTGATCAATCTCAAATGGAAGTAAAAAGGAAGGTAACAAAAATGCTTCTTTCTCTTCTTGTTTCACTATTCAGCAAAGAAAACATTCCTTCTATAATCAGCCTGATTTTGCAGGAACGAGCAGAAGAAGCGGAAAACGAAGATGCGTCATACTATGATATGGAGACTGTGTTAGGTTTGTTGCTATACGTCGGACTATCGGAAGACTCTTTGAATACTGTTCAAACACCACTGGAACCCCGTTGGAATACTGATGAAAGCTTTACTACCTGGCTGGAAGATACTGCCGTTTTTGAGGATGACAAGCGGAAATTATTGCAGAAATTGGCTGTTGAAAAGCCGCAGGAATGGATTCGCCTGCTTCGTAGGCAATCCCGGGAGAGTAAAGCGATAGTTTTCGCAACTACTTGTTTATCTGCCTCCCAACTCCTGAAAGGAATGACACAGGTGGATTCCCATCAGGCATTAATTCTATCGCAAACGGTTAAATGGCTACAACGCAAAGCGGAAAGGTTTACATTTCTGAGCGGAAACAATATGCTTCTTTCAACCGCCTTATCGAGAGCCCTGCTACTCTATATGCAGGATGAGGAAACATTAAGCGGGAGAACTTTGACGGAAAGCGAAACGATCTATAAATTTTTGTCGTATCTACATTTTGTATATACGGGAAAAACGGATTATCAGGATGATGCAAAATGGGTAGAGTTAGAGACAGATACCGCTCTGTCCATCGGAGATGCTGTCTATTTATCAATAGAAAGAATTGCAGACACTACTTTGCCGGAAAGTATCCGGAGAAGATTGCTTAACGCCTATATCTGCTTCCAATCGAAGGAGTTGTCTGATTATATCCGTCGGTCGGTGAAAGGTAATATTGTACCTTTGGACAGGTGGTTGGAGTGGTTGGATATCAGCGACTGGATGCGGATATTGACAAATCTGTCCCTGTCACGAGCTGAACTGTTGCAACAGATTATGAGCTGGTTATCTGATAATAATCAGGTAAAAGAGTCGGAACTGTTAACAGCATTGGCAACCTGTCTTATAAATAATAGTGCAGAAGGATGGATTTATAATAGTAAGGAAGAAATGATATATTCTTTCATACATTCGATTCCTTCCCTGCAAGTAAAAACAAAAATAGAAAAAGAAATTATGGAAAAGAACATGAAAGAAGAATTGAAAATTACAAAAGTAGAGGATTGCTCATTGACAGGAGAACAGATGGAATTTCCTGAAGTCCTCTTCATTGGCAATGCCGGATTGTGTCTGATATGGCCTTGGCTCCCGCGTCTGTTTGGCATGTTTGGTTATTTAAACGAAGAGAAAAGGAATTTCAAGGACGACGCATCAAGAATCCGTGCCGTATTTCTGTTACAATATCTGGTATGTCCGGAAGAAAAGGACTATTGTGAACCAGAGTTGGCTTTCAACCGTCTGCTTGTGGCTCTGCCCGCACATATTCCATTGCCGAAGCGGATAGAACTGACTAGTGAAGAAAAGCGAACGGCTGATAGTCTCATACAGGGTGTGAAAGCCAACTGGGCCAAAATGAATGGTACTTCAGTAAATGGATTCAGACAAAGTTTCATCATGCGTGACGGACGGCTGGAACAACAGGATGATAAATGGCTGCTGACGGTTGAAAAACGTGGGTATGACATATTGCTTGACTCCGTTCCTTGGTCATTCAGACAAATACGTTTTCCATGGCTAAAGAAATATGTACAGGTTGTTTGGCATGAAAAGTAGGAGTTTTGAGAGACTCCTATTACTACGATGAGATGTATAACAATAAACAGAGTAAGATATGGAAGCAGAAAAAGTATATCAGGAAAAGACAACCCGTATCATCCAGCAAAAGCAGGACAGAAGCAGTGCTCTACAGTTTGTGGACAACCGTCCGGTGAATCAACTGTTGCAGCGGGTTAGTGATGATGATGAAGATACTTTGCAAGGAAAGTTCGAGATACCTATGCAACGCGTGGAAGAAGACGATGACGAAGCCTCACAGATGAAGGTAGACACTACTGTACAACAGAAACCGAATAATACCGGATTGCCGGACAACCTCAAGGCAGGCGTAGAAGAATTATCCGGGTTTTCAATGGATGATGTAAAGGTTCATTATAACTCATCCCAGCCTGCAACTGTGCAAGCTCTTGCTTATACACAAGGAACGGATATTCATGTGGCTCCCGGTCAGGAACAGCACTTGCCGCACGAGGCATGGCATGTTGCCCAACAGATGGCGGGACGGGTAGAGCCAACTACGGAAGTGAGTGGTATACCGGTAAATGACAATGTTGGTCTGGAACATGAAGCGGACGTGATGGGTACAAGGGCTAATAGTCTGTAAATAGAAAAGGATGAACGAATATATTGCTTGGTTTAATCAGACTCTGACTACTTCTATCCAACTTTATTTTCAGCAGGAATGTGAATATTCCTCGCTGGAAGAAGTGGTGCCGCCTTCAAACAGATGGCTGGAGAGAGTGATCGGCATTTCAGATATGGTATTTGGTGAGCGAATAATCATTATGCTGGCTTTGATGCCCCATGTCTGTCCGCAGATACTGGATATCTTCTTTGTGCAGAATAAGAACTTTGATCGGCAATACACTGAGTTTGGCGGGTGGAAAGGGCTGTCTCATGGCGGTTTCTTGCCTACCGGAGAAACGGTTGCCTTCATTCTTGCCGGAGAAGATATGGAAAAGCGAAAAGAGCTAATCAAACTTTTCCAGAAAGACCATTGGTTCTACACGAAGAATGTCATCCGTCTGGAAGGTGCAGGAGAAGGGGAGCCTTTCTTTAGCGGACAATTGCGGGTATCGGAAGAGTTTCTGAGTCGTGTCCTGCTGGATAAGGATTATAAGCCCGATTACAACATTGGTTTCCCTGCTAAACGCATCACCACGGAACTTGACTGGGAGGATATGGTACTTGACTATCAGGTAGCAGCCGAATTGGAAGAGATAAATACTTGGATTTCCTTTGGAAAGACGATCATGGAAGACTGGAAACTATCCCGTTTCCTGAAGGCCGGGTATCGTTCTCTGTTTTACGGGCCTCCCGGTACGGGAAAGACACTGGCTGCAACGTTACTTGGTAAGAAGAATAATATGGATGTGTACCGGATAGACTTGTCTATGATTGTATCTAAGTATATCGGGGAAACGGAAAAGAATCTGGCTCGGGTTTTTGATCTTGCTGAAAACCGGAACTGGATTCTCTTTTTTGATGAGGCGGATGCATTGTTCGGAAAACGTACTTCTACTAATACCTCCAATGACCGCCATGCCAATCAGGAAGTAGCTTACTTGCTTCAACGGATAGAGGATTTTCCTGGCATGGTAATACTGGCAACGAATCTGCGTTCTAACATTGACGAGGCCTTTTCTCGCCGTTTTCAATCGGCTGTCTATTTTCCGATGCCGACAATAGAGTTGCGTGCAGATCTGTGGCGGAAGATGCTTCCCGGAATATGGTTAGGTGAAGATGCGGATGAGTTAATCGCTATTGCGGCTGAAACCGAGCTTTCCGGTGGTTCTATTGCCAACGTGGTGCGGCGATGCGCGTTGTATATAATTAAATCAAAGGAAAAGATATTGAATCGAAGGATGTTGAAAGAGGCTTTGCAAAAAGAAAAACTGAAAGGTTGACCGTACCAAAAGGAGGGGCATAAGAAAGGGCGTAGAGTTTAGGTTACTTCTCTACGCCCTTTTATTATCAGTAATAAATAATTTATAACTCAATCACGAGTGATTCTCTCGGTCCCATTGTAAGCGATTCGTCGAATGCAACAGTTTTTCCGCTGAGAATATCTTTTCCTTGTTTCGCATCTTTCAGCACTTCTTTGTAGAATTTCAAAGGAACGGTAGTTTCAGCGTCTGTACCGTTCAGCATAATGAACACAGTCTTACCTTCGTATTGGCGAGCATAGGCGTAAACGCCATTCTGTACCATGAACTGTACCATGCTGCCTTTGGCTATGACGTCATTACCTTTGCGCCAGTTTAGTAAAGTCTTATAGAAATTATAGCAATCGTTCTGAATTTGGCTGCGTCCTTCTGCGGTCAGTGCAGTTGCTTTGTCGTCAGACCATCCGCCGGGGAAGTCTTTGCGAACATAACCATCACTTTTACTCTTAACACCATTCATCATAATTTCCGTGCCATAGTAAAGTTGGGGGATGCGGCGTGTGGTAAGTAACAAGGTAGATGCCTGCTTTAACATCGGCAAATTGTCACCTTCACCCAGGTAACGGTCGGTATCATGGTTTTCAATGAATGCCAGTACAGAAGCAGGGTTAGGGTAGAGGAAGTCGTACACAAAGTTGTTGTATACGCGGTCCAGACCTTTGAACCATGTCTCTGTCTGTTCTGTTTTGGCAATATTGATTTTATCGAAGAAACTGAAGTCCATAACGGTTTTCAAGTTACTATTTTTTGGCGCAGAGAGTTTGGAATCCATTTGCCACCAAGCAGTGTAAGCTGGTTCTGTTACCCAGGTTTCGCCTACAGTGTTGTAGTTGGGGTATTCTTCGTTCAGTTCTTTCATCCAGTTGCTCATGGCGTCGTAGTCGGCATACGGATAAGTGTCCATACGGATACCGTCGATATTGGCGTATTCAATCCACCAGAAGCTGTTCTGTACCAGGTAGCGATATACGTGTGGGTTCTTTTGGTTAAGGTCTGGCATAGCGGTGACAAACCAACCATCGTTCATCTGGTCGAAATCGTATTGTGAAGTATAAGGGTCAACGTGCGGAGTCAGTTTGAAAGAAGTCTGCACGAAATTCTTTTCATGATCGGGATTGTTGAACCAGTCTTTAGACGGCATATCTTTAATCCATGGATGCTCTACACCGCAATGGTTGAAGATCATATCCATTACAATCTTGATGTCGCGGTCGTGGCATTTGGATATCAGTTGCTGATACTCTTCGTTGGTACCGAAACGTGGATCAACTTTATAGTAATCGGTAGTAGCATAGCCGTGGTACGAACCGCCGGTCATGTTGTTTTCCAGTACCGGAGTGAACCAAAGGGCAGTTACACCCAAGTCGGAGAAGTAATCCAGATTTTGCTCGATACCTGCAAGGTCGCCACCATGACGGGCGTTCGGATCGTTGCGGTCTACTTTGTATTCGGCCATGCCGGGGATTTGGTCATTATCCGGATTACCGTTTGCGAAACGGTCGGGCATCAACAGGTAGAGGGCGTCGGAAGCATCAAAACCTTTGTGTTCACAGCTTTTTTTGCTGCGTGCTTTCAGTTCATACTCTTTGACGATTTTCTTTTTGCCTTGTACAAAAGTGAGAGCTACTTTACCGGGTTTCACATCTTTCTCCAGTCTCAGGTAGACAATCAGGTAGTTCGGGCTTTCCAGCTTGACTGTGGTGCTCAAAGAAACACCGGGATAGTTGACAGTAACGGAAGAGTTACCGATGTCTTCACCGTAGACCATAAGTTGGAGTTCGGGATTTCGCATTCCGGCGTACCAAAACGGAGGGTCGATTTTGTTTACGTTCATAGCTGCATACGTACTAAGGGAAAGTAAAAACGTTCCCAGGATAAGGAATAATTTTTTCATGATATTAGCTTTTCGTTATTATATCCGTATTTTGGTGCTAATATAAGCAAATAGCGGAGAAAGCTGCCGCTACTCCGCTATTATATACTTTATAATGTTATGCAAACGTTTTCAATGAATTAGCTACGAGCTACAAGTTACAAGCTACGAGTAGCTGCGCTATTACACAGCAAACCACTTGTAGCTCGTAGCTTGTAGCTTGTCACTTATTCGCTTTCCCCTGAAAGAAATCATCCACTTTCTTTTTCTCACGAAGATCTTTCAGCCAAGTTTCGGCTGCACCATAATAAGTACTTAATCCTAATATTACATTTCCTTTATCATCTGTTTCAGGTTGCTCACTGCTGTTTTTGGGACGTGTTTTAAGGAAAGCCTCCAGACAACGTTCTGTATTCTTTTTATCTTTCAACTGATATTGGTAAACATATGCCATGTCATACAAGAGCTTATGATTTTCTATATCATATTTATCATATCTGTCTTGCATCGTTTTGATTTGCTCTTTAGGCATTAGTGCCATTTTATAGCAGTCTGTGAGGCCGACATAGAGGCGCACCATGGCACTATCGGGTGGGGTAGCATATGCCACAGCTTCTTCCAGATATGCAACTCCTTGATCCTTCCATGACGTTTTGGAACAGGAGCGTCCTAAATAATATAGCAGATTCACATTACGCTTATCGTATTGGCGAGCTACTTCCAGTATATCATGTGCTTCATAAAACTTTTCTACTGCGTAGTAACTGACTCCTAAATAATAACAGGTGGTAAATGTACTGTCCCCTAGGCTTAGTAACTGTTCGTATCTCTGTATTGCGGTCTGATAATCTTTCATCAGGCAGTATGCCAATGCATTTTGTTGATTTACAACAACGTTTGTACTGTCTATTTGGCGGTATTTTTCAGTAGCTTCTATAGCATAATTATAAAATGCTCCTTCGATGTGTAGTCTTGCTGCTTTGGCAGCAGCCAGAAAATCGTTGGGATATTTTTCCTGTATGTTTTCATAGCATCCCAATGCTGCTAAAATGTCATCTACCCCTTCAAAACTTTGAGCTTGTAGATGTAATGCAACAGCCGAGCTATCTGTTTCTGTAAGTAGACTGCTCTCTCCCAATGCTTCATCGAATTTCCGCTGATTCAGTAATAGAGTAATGTATTGAATACGGGCATATTTATTATCCGGATTCAGGTCCACTGCCTTTTGATAATATTTTAATGCCTGTTTGTTTTTTAATAATGACTTGCAGCACTCAGCTGCTTCAATATAAGCTCGTGGATTCAGAGAATCTTGCATCACGACTTCTTCATATACCTGAAGCGCTTCCCTGTTGTTGCCAAGACTTTTCAGCGCTTTCCCTTTCTGATAGAGTAGGGGAACAGTCGGCGTCTCTTGATCAATAAGCGTCAATGCCGTCTCATAATCATAGTTTGCCATCGCCTCCTGAATAGGATTCGTATTTTGTGCCATCAGCAATGAAGAGGCACTGAAAAAGAGTAGAATAAAGAGTTTCCGCATAGTCTTTTTATCTTTAAAGTATTGCTTAATTGGCTGCAAGTTACTAAAAAGATTTACTTTACGAAATATTCGTAGCTTCTTTTAGATAGATTAACGAATAAAAATAGCGCCCCTTCAGATGAAGGAGCGCTAAAATATAACGGATGTTTCGAATGGTAAAGATACCACTCAACGTACATGTCTTTTACATCAAGAATCCCAGCAAGATACCGGCAGCTACTGCTGAACCGATTACACCTGCAACGTTCGGACCCATGGCGTGCATCAGCAAGTAGTTTGTAGGATCATATTCCAGACCTACTACCTGAGAGATACGTGCCGAATCAGGTACGGCAGATACACCTGCATTACCGATCAATGGGTTGATCTTATTATCTTTCTTCAGGAAGAGGTTGAAAATCTTCACGAAGATCACACCTGAAGCGGTAGCAATTACGAATGACAATGCACCCAGACCGAAGATCTTGATAGAGTCGAGCGTCAGGAACTCGGAAGCCTGAGTGGAAGCACCTACTGTCAAACCTAATAAGATAGTAATTGTATCAATCAGCGGACCGCGCGCCGTTTCAGCCAAACGGCGGGTTACACCACTTTCTTTCAACAGGTTACCGAAGAACAGCATACCCAACAAAGGCAGACCGGACGGAACAAGGAAACAAGTCAGCAACAAACCGATAATCGGGAAGATTACTTTCTCCGTGTGAGAAACTACGCGTGGCGGTTTCATACGAATCAGACGTTCGTGCTTGTTGGTCAACAGGCGCATGATAGGCGGCTGGATTACCGGTACCAACGCCATGTACGAATAGGCTGATACCGCAATTGCCCCCATCAGGTTAGGAGCCAGCTTGGATGAAAGGAAGATAGCCGTCGGACCGTCAGCACCACCAATGATACCGATTGCACCGGCTTGCATAGGATCGAAACCTATTTCCAAAGCAATCATGTAAGCACCGAAGATACCAAACTGAGCAGCAGCACCGATCAGTAACAATTTAGGATTGGATATCAGAGATGAGAAGTCCGTCATGGCACCAATGCCCAGGAAGATGAGCGGCGGATACCATCCGGAGGTTACTCCCTGATACAGGATGTTAAGCACAGAACCTTCTTCATAGATGCCGACTTTCAATCCGGCTTCCATGTTAAAGGGGATATTACCGATCAGCATACCGAATCCGATAGGAATCAGCAGCATCGGTTCAAATTCCTTGGCTACCGCCAAGTATATGAAGAACAAACCTACCAGGATCATAACGACGTGGCCTACCGTTGCATTGGCAAAACCCGTGTACGTCCAGAAGTCGGCAAGATTGTTTCCTATAAATGTGATAAATTCTCCCATATTATTCAATAATTACAAGGTCATTACCTTCGAGAACGGAATCTCCTTTATTTACGTTGATTGCAGTGATTGTACCGTCTTTGTCGGCATTGATATTGTTTTCCATCTTCATGGCTTCAAGGATAATGATGGTCTGTCCTCTCTTCACTGCATCACCTACTTTGACTTTGATGTCTAGGATAACACCCGGAAGTGGTGACTTCACACCTGATTTGCCTGTAGAGGGAGCAGCTGGCTTCACTACCGGAGTCGGAGCAGGAGCCGGAGTGGTAGGACGTGTTACCGGTTTAACAACCACTTTCGGTGCCTTTTCCATTTCTACCTTGTAGGGGGTACCGTTCACTTCTACATGAGCGATGTTTTCATCGATATCTCCAATGGTAACTTTATATGTATTACCGTTGATTTTATATTTATATTCTTTCATTGTTTTATCAATTTATAGGTGGTTACTTTTTCAGAGGAGTTTCACGCAATGTGTAAATCTTCGAACTCCATGGTGAATAGCTGCGTTTTACACGGGTGATAGTAAGAACAGTGTCTTCCACATCGTGTACATCGCTTTGCATCTCGTGCATGGCCATGGCAATAGCAGCAAATATCTCTCCCGGAGCTTCGCCCAGTTTCTTTTCTTTGGCTTCCTGTTTGTCAGTAATACCTTTAGCCTTCATTGCATTACGTTTGCTGAGGCTTACAGATGCTTTGCCAACAATTTTGAAAGCAATGAAAAGCAGAATCAAACCGCAAAATACTACACTCATGGCAGAAATAGACATACCGATACCATTGCTGTCATGCTCTTCGAATTTCTCCATCTTGGCATTGCTGTCGATGGTTTTGTTGTTGGTACTCGGAGTTACGTATTTCTCTGCACTACCGTCTTTAACTTCCCATTGAGAAGCAGCATCACTTACACGTCCGTAAGATTGATTGGTCTTCAATACTCCGGCAGGGATAGTAACTTGATCAATCAAGTTACGGCCAGAATCAAATAAGCCGATCCAGTTCTCTTTTTCTGGGTCCAATGTGAAGTTTGTATGGAATGTACCACGTCTTGGTTCTCCGTCTGCCCAGAATAATGAGTGCTGACGTGGTTTTACCAAAGTCAATACATCACCTTTGGGGATGAAGTAAGTAGTAGTGTCACCGGGTTGGCTGCTTGCCCTTAATAAGCATGCTGCGAGGTCGGCACTACCATATGATCTATTGAATATTTCAATCCATGCGCTGTGCAAGCCGTAGTCGTCCTGATAATTACCTTCGTTGGTAATCAGTACTTCATTCAGCAGCAGCTTATTGTTCGATCTTTTCTCTCCGCAGGAAGAGCATACACCTAACACCAGCAGCAAGGTAAAGAATATTCCGATTTTTGTTTTATTCATATAACTTGATTTTTTTGAGTTGACAAGGGAACAAGGTTACGAGTTGACAAGGCAGCCTTGTGTCTTGTTTCTTGTGACCTTGTCTACTGGGTTTTACAAAGGAATATTACCATGCTTCTTAGCCGGGTTAGTCAGTTTCTTAGTCTGCAACTGTTGCAAGGCGCGGATAATGCGGAAACGTGTGTTACGCGGTTCAATCACATCATCGATGTAACCATACTTGGCTGCATTATAAGGATTAGCAAACAGCTTGGTGTATTCAGCTTCTTTTTCTGCCAGGAATTGAGCAGGATTTTCCTGTTCCTTAGCTTCGCGGGCATACAATACCTCAACGGCACCGGCACCACCCATAACGGCAATTTCAGCAGTAGGCCATGCGTAGTTCATGTCACCGCGGAGTTGCTTACAACTCATTACGATGTGTGAACCACCGTAAGACTTACGCAATGTAACTGTTACCTTAGGTACAGTGGCCTCACCGTAAGCGTACAGCAACTTAGCACCGTGCAGAATTACCCCATTGTATTCCTGGCCTGTTCCCGGAAGGAATCCCGGAACGTCTACCAATGAAACGATAGGAATATTGAAAGCATCGCAGAAACGAACGAAACGACCACCCTTACGGGATGCGTTGCTGTCGAGCACACCTGCCAGATACTTCGGCTGGTTGGCAACGATACCTACGGACTGTCCGTTGAAACGTGCGAAACCGATAATGATATTCTTTGAGTAATCTTTCTGAACTTCAAGGAACTCACCGTTGTCAACGATAGCAGCAATTACTTCGTACATGTCATACGGCTTGTTCGGGCTATCGGGGATGATTTCATTCAGAGAATCTTCCAGACGGTCGATAGGATCGGTGCAATCTACGTAAGGAGCTTCTTCCAGGTTGTTCTGAGGAATGTAACTCAATAGTTTACGCAGCAAAGCCAAACCTTCTTCTTCAGTCTTGGCAGTGAAATGAGTTACACCTGATTTAGTAGAGTGAACACTTGCGCCACCCAGATTTTCCTGAGTTACGTCTTCACCCGTTACAGTCTTCACCACCTTCGGACCGGTAAGGAACATATAAGAAGTACCTTCCATCATCAACGTGAAGTCAGTCAGTGCAGGAGAGTAAACAGCACCACCGGCACAAGGACCGAAGATACCTGAAATCTGCGGGATAACACCTGATGCCAGGATGTTGCGCTGGAAGATTTCAGCATAACCTGCCAAAGCATTGATACCTTCTTGGATACGTGCACCACCCGAGTCGTTGATACCGATACAAGGAGCACCCATTTTCATAGCCTGATCCATAATCTTACAGATCTTCAGAGACATCGTTTCAGACAAAGAACCGGCAGAAACCGTAAAGTCCTGTGCGAACAGATAGACCAAACGACCGTCGATAGTACCGCAACCGGTCACAACACCATCACCGGGATAGTGTTTCTTTTCCATACCGAAGTTGGTACATCTGTGCTCTACAAACATATCCATTTCTTCGAAACTACCTTCGTCGAGAAGCATGGCTATACGCTCACGAGCTGTATATTTACCTTTCTCATGCTGTTTGGCAATCGCTTTTTCACCACCACCCAGACGTGCTGCCGCACGGCGATCTATAAGCTCTTTAATCTTTTCAAGTTGATTACTCATTTTATTAAATATAATGGGTTAATACTATTTTTTTATTGTGAATTATGAATTACAAATGACGAACTGCCTGTAAAATAAGTAATTCGTCATTCCTAATTTCGTAATTAGTGCATATTATTCCGGCTTTTCGCAAAGTTCTGTCAATACGCCCAGTGTTGATTTCGGGTGTAAGAAAGCAATGTTCAGACCTTCAGCACCTTTGCGCGGAGCCTTGTCGATCAGGCGAACACCTGCCGCTTCTACTTCAGCCAATGCGTTAGCTACACCGTCTTCAATAGCAAATGCCACGTGATGAACGCCTGCACCTTTGTTTTCGATGAACTTAGCAATAGTACTTTCGGGAGAGGTCGGTTCGAGAAGTTCGATTTTAGTGTCACCAACTTTCAGAAAAGCGGTTTTAACTTTCTGGTCTTCTACAGTTTCGATGTTGTAGCATTTCAGACCCAATACGTTCTCGTAATACGGCAGGGCTTCTTCAATGCTCTTTACGGCAATGCCCAGATGCTCAATGTGTGAAATCTTCATAACTATATTTATTAATGTTGGTATAATGTCTTAATTAAAGGCATAAAACAGCACAAAGAAAGAGATTTCTTCCTTAATAAAGAAATTTTTCGTCAATTAATTATTGGATATTTGAAGTTTAGAAAGTTTTTTTTAGACTTCTGTTCAGAAGTCGAGCAACAGGCGGACATTAATTTGACGGGATGTCAGGTAATTGGGTACTGCAAACTGGTTATTTCGGGTGTCTGTTACCCAATAATAGGAGTTGACGTTACTGATATTTAGCAAATTGAAAATATCAACCCCCAACCAAAGGCTGCGGATGCCGCACTGATTTTCGCGTTCACTGCGGTCGATAATACAGCGGGACATACCTATATCTACACGTCGGTAAGGGGATGTACGGAATACGGCAGCCTCGCGTCCGCTATGCGGGGGACCGAAGGGAAGACCTCCGGCAAGTGTGCCTTTCAGGTTCATTTTCCACTTGCGGCTACCGGGAAAATAGTCCGTAAAATAGAGCGAAAGACGGTAGCGCTGATCGGTGGGGCGGGGGAGCCATTGTCCGTTTATTTTCTCTTCGGTTTTCATCAGGGAGAAGCTCAGCCAGGAGTCTGTTCCGGGAACAAATTCACCGAACAGTTTCATGTCGATACCGGTGGCGTAACCTTTGGAAAGGTTGCGTCCGTAATAACTGATCCGTACATTATCTATATTGTAAGGGATGAGATTGCTCAACGCTTTGTAATACACTTCCATAGAGAAGCGGAACGGGCGGTCCATGGCACGGAAATTATAGTCGCCGCCTGCCACGAAGTGCAGGGAGCGTTGCGAACGTATGTCATGGTTCAGGGATACGGTAGCTATCCCGTCCACCCGGGTGGTATCCCGGAATTCTTTATAGAACGGTGCCTGGTAATAGACTCCGGCGGCTACTCTCAGGGTGAATTTCTCATTGAATGCCGGAATCAGAGCCAGGGAGGCACGCGGACTGAAGATGAATTCTTTGTTCCAGTCCCAGTAACTGCCCCGTATGCCGGCGGTCAGGGTGAATAGTCCGGCGGTAGAGCGGAAGCGGTATGTATCTTGCAGGTAAAATCCGTATCGTTTGCTGTTCGTTTCGTTGCGTGAGCGGAGGGTGTAGAATAGTACCGGCCCTTCGGAAGTTTGCGGCATGGAGTATCCGGCAGAGTCGCGCATTTCCCATTCGCGCATCCGGTCTTTGATACGCTCCCGTTTGAACTCCGCACCCCATTGCAGGGAGTGGTTTTTCAGTCGGTGGCGGCCTGTGATGGAATAACTTTGTACCTCTGCGGTAAGGTAATTGCGGGCATGTTCCATGTAAGTTCCCACGCCGATGGTTTCGGAAGTTTCCTCTTCGTTGGCAGTGCCGTCTGCTTGCGTTCCGCTGTCCAGGGAGTTCAGCCAGTATTGCCCGGTGATGTCGTACGTTTCCTGTTCTTTTGTGTGGAAGGCGGAGGCTTGCAGGGTCAGGCTGTTCTGTTCGTTCAGCCGGTAGGTGGCATAGGCGGTTCCGAACAGGGTGCGGAATAAATCTTTCTCCTGCCCTTCAAAATAGACCTTAAACTCACGTACATTGCTGAGAGTGCCGAAGCGAGTGTAGCGGTCTTCCGGCTGGAAATTATAGCGGTTTTCTGAAATATTGCCGATGACACCTACCTCCCAACGCTTCGAAGGCGTCCAGTTCAGATAAGTCTGATAGTCGATATAACGCGGGTCGTATTCTCCTTTTGTATCCAGTGTACCCAGCAGATATTGGTTGGTTTTATAACGGATGCCGTTTGTCCAGGTTAGCTTTTTGGTGGCGATTCCTACGTATGCCGAGGCTCCCAACAGGCTGACGGAGGCGCTTCCTTCCATCCGTTCGGGTTTCTTGTAAGTGATGTCCAGCACGGATGACATCTTATCCCCGTACTTGGCCTCATAGCCTCCCGTGGAGAAGCCGACGGATTGTACCATATCGGGGTTGATGAAACTCAATCCTTCCTGTTGCCCGGAACGGATCAGCAAGGGACGGTATATTTCAATGCCGTTGACGTACACCATGTTCTCGTCGAAACTGCCGCCGCGCACGTTGTATTGCGAGCTGAGTTCGTTGTTGCTACTCACTCCGGCCTGCGTGGCTATCACGGCCTCTATGCTTCCGCCCGAAGCGTCGGGGGCCAGGCGGTTTTGTTTGGTTTCTATCTGTTGGATGGTTCCGGTTTGCCGGCGACGCTCTGTTACGCTCACTTCGCCCAATTCAAAGTTCATCGGGGGCAAGGTTATGTTCAGGCTGATATTTCCCTGTGGACGTACTAATTTTCGTTTACGGGTCTGGTATCCCAGCATGGAGAAGATGACCGTTACACTGTCCCGGCTCTCGAACTTCAGTGAATACCGTCCTTTCAGGTTGCTGACTGTGCCTATAGCCGTTCCTTCCAATCGTATTGTTGCCAATTCAATCGGATTACCATTTTCATCCGTAATCGTTCCGCCTATCTTGACTGTTTTCTGGGCAAGGGCAGGAGTGGAGAATAGTATTATAAGAGATGTCAGTAACCAAAAATGTCTCATACCTTTTCTATAACGGAGAAACTTCCCGAAACGTATATCAGGAGGTAAAAAAGAGCTTTTAACTTTATTTTTTATAGGTTAGTGTCACATATGTTACAACTCCAATCCGTGCTTCGTTCTATCTTTGCAGAAAAAATAGATTATGGAACAGTTACATGCTCATGAAGTCCTTCACATGATGGAAGGCAATAGTTATTCGGAGTCATCATTGAAAGAGGCAATCATCCGGAAATTCGGTGAGCACCAGCATTTTTATACTTGCTCGGCAGAAGATATGGATGCGGATAAATTGATAGAGTTTCTGAAAGCGAAAGGTAAGTTTATACCTGCTGATGATGGATTTACGGTGGATATAACGAAGGTTTGCAGCCATTGATGCTGATACATTCGTCTTCTCCGTACCAAGTCCGTGTCAAGTCCAAGTAAAAGTACTTTTATACGGACCAGATACGGACTTGACAGGGTTAAGATAGGGCTTTGGGACTGAAAAATGAAGCAGCAGAATCTGTTCTTCAAGATGAATTTCTCTAAATGGATGTGCGGAGCAAAAAAAAATCTGAATACATATTTGCAATAAAACAATTTGTACCTTTGTAGCCGAATACAATATTGAAACTATGGGAATTGTAATAGGAATAGACGTTGGCGGAAGTACTACAAAGATTGTAGGAATCAACGGAGAACAGATACAGTCGCCGATGTTTATCACTGCGACTGATCCGGTTACTTCTTTGTTCGGGGCTTTTGGGAAGTATATTTATGATAACGGTATTCAGCTTTCGGATATAGAGCAAGTGATGCTGACAGGTGTGGGTAGTGCATTTGTAGATAGTCCATTGTATGGTTTACCCACGAACAAGGTCGATGAGTTTATAGCTAATGGATTGGGGGCACGTCATGCTACGGATATTGATCAGCTGATTGTGGTAAGCATGGGAACGGGCACTTCTTTCGTAAGAATCAACGGAGAAAAGATAGAGCATATTGGGGGTATGGCAATTGGCGGAGGTACTTTGCAGGGACTTTCCCGCTTGTTGCTGAAGACGCATGATTTCAGGCAGATTGCAGCAATTGCCGAGAAAGGTGACGTTACCCGTGTAAACTTACAGATCGGAGATATTTGCAATTGTCCTTTGCCGGATCTTCCGGTGCATGCCACTGCTTCGCTGTTCGGAAAAGCGGATAGCAACGCTTCGCAGGAAGATATTGCAAAAGGGATTATTTATATGGTGCTGCAAACGATAGGTGGTGCAGCGGTGTTGTCTGCGCTGAATGGTCCTATCAAAGATTTTGTCTTGATTGGTAATCTTACTAAATTTCCACAGTGTCATGAGGTTTTTCCGAATATGGAAAAGATATATGGGGTGCGCTTTCATATTCCACAATATGCGGAATATAGGACGGCGATAGGGGCGGCATTGGCGTATTTATCTAAGCATTAGCAGCCATTTCCATACAGGGATCACTTCTATTCTTGTATGATTATCCATTTGCAACACACTTTCCTCATCGAAAGTAATAATGAGGAGCCGTTTGCAAGGTAATACTTTGGATAATTTAATTAATGTATCCGTTTCACGCTCTTTGGTCTCCAGGTCTTTTATACTGTATGATACTTGTATGGCCCATTGTTCTTCGGGAATATAGAAATCGACTTCTACTCCTTTATTATAGAAGAATACGGAGTCTTCTCTTCCGAATTGACGAATCAGGCTGATTGCTACTAAGTTTTCGAGTAATGAGGTATTTCCGTCTATCAGGAATAAATTGAGTATTCCATTATCGGTGAAATAATATTTGCTGTTACTCTCTTTCTCTGCCAATTTGGCTGCAATATTGTTGATACGTTGAAGTAGCCAAGCTGATTCTGCATATTCAACATATTTTATGGCAGAAGTCGTACTGAGTTTGCTACCGGTAGTGGAAACTATATTGGCTATACGGTTGAAAGATATGGGTTGTTTTACGCTTTCCGCCAGTTTCTTTATCATTATCTTCAGACCGAAAGTGTTCGTTATGGCATTTCTGGCGGCAATATCTCCTAAATATATCTTTTGATATACACTGGTGAGATAGTTCCTTTTTGCTGCAAGAAGTGCACCTTCGGGGAAACCGCCATTATGAAAATAGTCAATAAAGCGATTTATTACGGCAGCTCTGGACTCTGTACTTAACAGCGATAATTCGTCATAAGCAATATGGTGAACATCCAGAAACTCTTTGAAACTGTATGGATACACATTGATAGTAATATATCTGCCTCCTAATGTGGTTTGTATATCGTTACTAAGCATTTTGGCATTGCTTCCGGTGATGTATACCTTATATTTTTCATCTGCTAAGCGACGGGCGAATTTTTCCCAACCCTCTACATTTTGTATTTCGTCAAGGAAGAGAATCGGCCTTTTACCATACATTTCAAGATGCGCTTCGATAATAAGATTGAGTTCGGAAACTCGTAATCCGTCTAAACGCTCATCTTCAAAATTGATATACAACATATTGTCCCATCCGATGCCTTTGGTAAGTAATTGCTGGATGCGTTGGTAAATTAAGAAAGATTTTCCAGCGCGTCTTATGCCTACAAGTACATAATTTCCAAAGTCATCAAAATGGAAATCTCTTTTGAAGACTTTATATCGCTGAACCTCTCTCTGATTGTCCAGCATGACTGATTTTAAGATTTGCTTATCCATATTGTTTAATCTGTTAGATAAAAATATATTTGCATTATCCAATTCTTTGGATGAAATGAATTGCTTTTTATCCAATCGTTTGGACAAAGATACCTGGAATTTCCGTAAAAAAGCAATAAAGGGGGCTAAAACTTATGTTCTATTTCAAGAAAAGCACCTGAATACTTGATTTCGGCTTTTTAATGTCGTATATTTGTATTCGTGATCTTAATTCAGATTCAACTTTAAATTAGCATAAGAGGAGGAGCAATGCTCCTCCTCTTATGCTAATTTCCCTTTTAATGCCATCCGAAAAGCCACATCTGATCTTCCTGAATGCCACACTTCAAGGCCTCAAATGCCACAGTTCAACGGATGAAACATGTGGCTTTTGAAATGCTTAGGTGTGGTATTTGCCTTGTTTAAGTATGGCATTTACATCGTCAGTTTGTAGCAAACACACCATCTATCCAAGTGAAACGCATCATCTGTTCAAGGTAAACAGACCATCTGTTTTGGAAGTATGCCAGTGGTGCAGTTGATTATCGAAAAGAGCTTAGAGGAGTTAATAATATGTAAATCTGCTCTTGACAAGAATCCGTTTTTTAAGGTTATAGCAGCTTCAACCGGAAGATTTCATCGAACTTTTGGGTGATAAATCTATCGCTTTCGTCATAAAGGCGGTAAATATCTTCTGTAGACGGTGTCTGTGATGTGCGCCATGTTTCTATTTTCGAATAGAGTGTTCTGAACAGTTCCTGCTCTATTTCTTCGTTTAACTGCATATATCCATTTCCTTGTTTATTGAACAACAATTCCCAATTAAAGTAGGTCTCGGCATTATTGCCACGCGTGTAGCTATATACCCGGTCGCGAAGTTGTGAAGTGGCATCGCATAACGGACTATGATATTTATCACCTTGTACGGATAGCAAACGGGGCAATTTTCTGGATGCTCCCTTTGCCCATACCGGAATGGCAGGAGTCACGGGAGGATAGCCAATGACGGTCCACATTGTGGTGAATGAAGCATCTTCACCCGGTTTCACTCCTTGGATAGCTACGGCACAGGATGATTTCTTGCGGGCAATGAAGTCTTGCTCCACGAACCAACCATTGGTTTGCGGTTTATTAAATAGTCCGCTTTTCAAATCTATTCCCATCAACGGGTTGGCAAAAGAACGGGACAGGTGGCTGAACAACCATTCCGGAGTAATCTCCTTAGTGGCGGAAGCGGTGAAGATTTCCTGTTCGGCCTGCTGATAACGTACATATCCGGCACCCTCGTTCAGCTTGCCACTCACAGAGAAATTAGCACGGACTATGTATCCGTGAGGTGCCACCGACGGATCATTCACATCGTATTCTGTGTAGTGAGTATAATCTACCTCGAAATAAGCCCCGTTGCCCTGGGCATCAATTACGCCATAGTTGGTTTCTACTTTCATAGGGCGTGCCAACGTGTCCAGGTAGTGCTTGAAGTCATCCACCGTGGCACAGATTTCCAAGGCACGCTTCATTAGACTTCCGTTTCGGCTTCCCGTCTTTTCCCCCTCTTTTTTCTCTATCAGATTGTAGGATACGGTGTTCATGATGGAGAATCCAGCCTCATTGGTTCCTATCCAGATGGAACGGGGATTTTTGGCATAACCGGTTACAGCTATGAAATTATATTTTTCTCCTTTCATATATCTTACACAGTTTAGAAGATCGCTGGTATCACGGTTCTTCCACATAATAGGACGTCCGTCCGGGGTTATCTTACCCGAAATGATGGCTGAAGTGCAGGCGTAAAGTGTTTCCATACTTGCTGCCAGCAGAAGAAAAAAGAAGCAGCTTAAAATAACATATATCCGTTTCATAATCATTGTTTTTTTATAAACCAACCTTTTAAAAACGCTGTCAGCAATACTGCAAGACCGGCAACCAGGCAAATACCTGCAAATAAGAATCCATATCCGTTCAGAAAAGCTACCGGAGCAAATGTGATTAATGAAATCTCTACTGGAGCAACGAACAAATATGCCAGTGCATAGCTGTCCAGGCAGCGACTTCGCATTTGGGGGTCTACCACGCGGAGCAAAGCAATGCCCATAGCCATTGTGCCCGTGAACCATCCCCAAGTAAAGATAGCTTTCTCGAACCAACATTCTTTCATTAGTTTACGAGCCATCACAAGCACGTATATCAAAGTTACTATCAGGCCGGATACCAATAATATAAGCAGAGGTATGATATACTCCATCACCACTGAAATTTTGATGGAAGCAATGCCGAAGACGACCAACAGGTCTGTAAATGTTCCACTGATATGTCCTACAGTTTGCGGGCAGATGTAGTTACTGACTTTAGTTTTGTCGAAGATCTTTTTAAAAAAAATGCCTATGACGAATGCGCAACTGAATACTGGTAATTCAAAACCCGGCATGAAGTAGGAGACTATCTTACTGATGCAATATCCTCCTAAAGCAACTGTGCAGACAATAATCAGATTGAAAGTCAGCGAGTCAATGGAGATAGATGAACAAGTGCTTTCTCCTATACTTTCACGTTTTTCATTCGGTAATAGTCCAGTGCGGAGTTCTTGAGGCAGGTCATCATAGTTGGCAAGAAATGAAGTGTAGTTTTTCTTTGTTCCCCATTTTATGATGACTAATCCCAGGATAACGGAAGCTACTATGCCAAAGGTAGCAGCCGTCATAGCTAAAGTGAGTATCTCATCATAACCGAACTGCCCAAAAGCCTGTCCAATGGCAGCTGCTGTGCCATGTCCTCCGCAGAAGCCGCTTGGCATAGTGATGCCGAATGCTGGATTCAAAGGCCATATCTGATTCAGGATAAGCAGTCCGAGAAGAGCACCGAAAGCCCATTGTAATAACATCCCTGCCTGGGAATACGCCCACATACTTCCAATTGCAGCTCCGTCACCTTTTGCTTTTTGTGATGTAAGGGGCAGGGCGCCGAAGATGAAGGCTATCAGTATTCCGGCATAGACTCCGGTTTGGGTGGAAAGCGGGATTACATTGAAACCGTGGGGACCTAAAGCCAACCCCATAAACCCAGCCAGAAGGCTGGGTGGAATGAATAGTTTTTGAATCAGCTTTATTTTTACTCTCATGAGCTTGCCTATCAATAGCAACACAGAGATGATGCCTACGTCGACAAAAAGTGTCCAGGGAGTGAAATCTGTCATAAATATGTTTTTTATTTAATGCATTCGCTGAAGAATACGGCATTCATAAATAGTTTGCTTGTTCCGAACCAGTAAGAGCGGAAGTTCATGTCATCTGCAAATACAATGACGCAACCTGTTTTATAAGGTTTGGCAAAAACAGCCGGAGTATCTTTCAGCAGTTTTTGGTTCTTTGCAGAGAGGAAACCTGATAATAAAGGTTTGGAAGTGTAATGCAACGGGGAAATATATGGATCTGCATCTTTTCTGAAGATGATGTTTCCCTTCTTTATTACGGCTATCTCATCCTGGTCCAGTCCCCATGCCAACGGATGCGTTTTATCCAGATGGCAGTTCAGAATGACACCTGAGATTGTATTTCCGGCATTGGCAGTCTTCTTATCTTCATAAGTGAGATAAGCGGTTGAATCCGCCTTGATGGTGGTACTCTTGGTTTTCATTGTCAGGATACCAGCCTCGTTTACCCAATCATAAGCTTTGCCTGTGGCTATCAAAGTGCCACCATTGCCAATCCATTCTTTCAGAACGGCCGTGCTCGTTTTGCTTAATGCAGGAACTCCATTGGCCATCACGATGACATTGTAGGGTTGCAGCTTTTTGGCAGTCAGTATGTTATCTTCTATCAGCACGGGGCGCATCTGGAACCGTTTGTCCAGCAGATACCAGATTTCTCCGGAGTCGGGGATACCCATTGTCCGTCCTACTAATATAGCGACTTTGGGTTGCTTGATGGGCATATAGGAGGGACTTGCCAAATCTACATCTTCCATCAATCCGGTAGTGGCGGCATAGATATCTACGCCTGCTTCCTTGGAAAGGTTGAGCATCATGGCATAAATTTCATCCGAAGAAAGTGGCTGGTTTTGTGCCATGACTTGCACGGTTCCATATCCCATTTCTTTTTTTACATCACCGGAATGGAATGTGAACGGTTTACCGCTAACATTGATATAGAGACCTTTCTTTTGCAATTCATAAATCACTTTGGGTACATAAAATTCCCTGTTTTCGAAAATATATCCATAGTCGCTCTTCCCCCCGATGACCTGTCCCGGCTGGAAGGTGTTTTCTGTCACCGGCTCGCCCATCAGTCCGGCAGTGCTCTTTACCGGTGCATATTTCAGGTTGAAGGCATGTGGGAAGGTCCAGGTGGAAATATCATAAAAAGTACTGTCTATATATTCCAGACTATTTTCCATCAGAGCTTTTACCATCATGCTGTATTTTTGTTCTACAGGGATAATGTAGGCATCGTCTTTCCTGAATTGTTTGCCGTCGGCAGAAAAATCTTTAGCCAGACGATATACGTCAATCCGATGGTGCGCCATGTTTTCAAGAAAATGAAAAGCTACCGACTTGGAACCACGTGTGTCGAATACGTACCCTTTGACGGTTTCTTTCTTGGCATCGGCATTTGTCTTTTCATAATATTCTTTCTGATAAGTCAACAGGCGATCTTTCATCTTATATCCTGCTATTAGGGTAGCATAGGATGCCAATGCCTGGTTGCGTATGGTCCATGCGAAGGAACGGATGCCGTTTACAGTCATTCTGAGATGCCCCCGGGATGTTCCTTGTTCATACAGCAGGCAGACTGAACCGTGAATGTCACCATAAGCTGCTCCTTTCCCATAGTAATAATCATCATATCCTTCTTTCGAATAATATCCTGTCCCGATTTTATCCAGTTCTTTTGCGCAATAAGAAGAAATCTCAGCAGTCAGGTCCTGATTGAGTTGAGGGGTGAACGGGTGTGTGCGTTTAGGATGTCCAGGGCTGAAATAATAAGGGCGGGCAGAACCTTGTTCGTGCTGATCCACTACAATGTTGGGAAGCCAGTCGAAATAGGTGCTTAGTCCATTGATGCCTTCAGGATGTTGTGCCATTAACCAGTCGCGGTTACAGTCCGCCCAGTAATGGTTGGTGCGGCTGGAAGGCCAGGGCTCCAGAAACTCCCGTGAATTCAGATCACTCACGTCGGTCAGGCTGCGGGTAGTGTTCACCCAGGAGGCGAAACGGTTGATACCGTCCGGATTCGCGCCGGGAGTCATTACTATAATCGTATTGTCCAGCAGGTTTTTTATTTCCTTTCCTTCGGCAGCAGTCAGGAAATAGGCAATAGCCAGAGAAGCATTGACTCCGGAAGGTTCATTCCCGTGGATGCTGTAAATGAGGTTCACTACTATCGGCATATCCTTCAATGATAACGAACCGGACTGATTGACATCACTTAATTTGAAGTGCTCTTCTTTTATCTGGTCTATCTTTTTCTGATTTTCTGTTGAGGTAAAGACGACTTCCAGGAACGGGCGGTGCTGATACGTGCGTCCCATCTCCTTTACGGTAACCCTGCTGCTGGCGGCAGCCAGGGTTTCCATATATTTCACTACTTGTCCCCAATCTGCATGTTGTTGTCCGAGTTGAAAGCCGAGTACGCTTTCGGGAGTCGGGATGTTCTTATCATAAATATAATTGCTTTGGGGCAGGAAGTATGATAAATCGTAGGCGTATTTTTCGGGCTGCGGTTGTGCAGCGATGCCTGCTGCCAGTAGAAGCAGCAGGCATATAAAAGATATTTTTTTCATTATAATGGATTTTGTTTACATTCCGGGTTTACAGCACATTCGTCTTTGGGGAATACCCATTGCCACTCCTTGTGACCGACTTCTCTGTAACGGTTTTCTTCACCCATCGGATGGGCATCGTACATATTATAATTAGAAGCTTCGGGGTCCACATTGGTCGGCATGGTGGTATTGCTATTCCAGGGAGCATCGCTGTATCCTAATTCGGTGCGGGGTTTGGGACCTCTATCTAATGGCATGTTCAGGCGTTTTAAATCGAGGAAGCGGAATCCTTCTCCCCATAATTCAATACGTCTTTGGAACATCACCTCGTCTATCAGTTCCTCCCCGATCTTAGTAGATAGTTGATATTCCGGGTCACGGTGGTGAGCCAATGGATAGAGTGCATTGGCTGCTTCGGTATATTTGCCAGCACGAGCATAACCTTCAGCTTCAATCAACATCATCTCAGGTAGGCGCATCCAGGGAACATCACCACACTTGGCATTTTCATCGGCCAATAAGAACTTATTTGCCATATAGTTACGGATATAACCGCCAGTGGGGATGATTGGCTTGGGAGTTGTTTTGGGATCTTGTGCGCGAGGGAACCATAAAGTTTGGCGGATATCAGTATCCGAAATCTTATTGTATAGTAAGTTATAAATGGCGCGTGGTGTGTTTTTGTTATAACTTACATTTTTGTTCGACATAAAGCTATGGAAATCCTTTAATGTACCTGCTTGGTCTTCTTGTCCTTTCTTACCCCAAAGCCATTCGGTATTGGTCTGGTCGCTCATGCGGTTATTGAGAGTGGTATAGGTATCGTCTTGTAATTTGGCGCCTGACTTCTCAACCACTTGTTTGGCCATTTCCGCAGCTTCCAGCCACTTACCCTGTGTCAACAGGACACGTGACTTTAAGCCGCGCGCCACATGTACATCAATATGGGATTTATTCTCTTTCTTTAAAGTCGTTACGTGCGACAGCAATTCGATGGAGTTGTCCAAATCTTCATTGATTTGGGCATATACCAGTTCTACACTGGAACGGGGTAGATTCTCTGTCGAATTATCAGTACGCAGAATAACACCCAATTGTTCATTGCTTTCTCCTGCTTTATAACGTTCTCCCCAACATTGCACCAGATTGAAGTAAGCAAAAGCCCGGTAGGCTAAAGCTTGGCCCTTGATATAATCTCGTTCCTCTTGTGTGCCTATAGCATTGTCTATATTGAGAATAATCATATTGGCATTGGATATGAATCTGTAGAACAGTTTATAATGATATTCTAAATGGCTGGACGATACATTGCGGTGTAAAGTCCACTTTGCAGATGATTGGAATTGGGCATTGGCACGGGTGTATACCAGATCTTCTCCCATCATGTCCATCCATATCATGAAAGTTTGGAATCCTCCTTGTGCATACGAACTGGAGAGTGAGGGAGTATACATCAATTTATGCAAACCATTGATAGCCATCATTCCTCCGGCTGTGGTTTCAAACATTTGCGACTGATCTACAGTCTGGGTGGATTTAGTTTCCATGAAGCTGTCTGCACATGAACAGAACCCTATCATGAATGCAGAGAATGTTGCAAGTATTATCTTCTTCATACTATTTCTTTTCTAAGTGAATAAAACGTTTAGAATGTCAGATTAAGCCCCATTGTAAATACTCTGGACGGCAGATAAACATCTCCGTTACTGGCATAGCCTGAGATATTTTTACGTGGGTATATGCCTTGTCTCTTTGTAATCTGGAATACATTCTCGGCAGAGAAATAGAGTTTCAAATCGGATAGGCTGAAACGGCTAATCCAAGTTTTAGGAAAGGTATATCCGAAATTGATAGTGGATAGTTCCAGCATATTTGAGGAAACAAGCCATTGGGTAGACGAACCGGTCAGGTTAGTGGCGTCGCTTCCATTGGAAACTCGGGGTACATTGGTTATATCACCCGGTTTCTGCCAGCGTTTCAATATATCTACGTGCATGTTGGAATAAGATAACGAACCTGTACCCGGTGACATCAGGGAAGAATAGGCGGTGTCATACATCTTTCCACCCAATTGGTAGTAGAATGTCAAGGCAAGGCTGAATCCTTTATAGGTTAGGTTGGTACTGATACCACCGCTTACTTTAGGCATGGCATCACCGGAGTAATCTTCCAACGCTTCATTTATATCGGTGGTGTAAGTCGTTCCGTTCACATCGACCAATGACTCGGATTCTTTCAAAGCTGTTTCATTAGGCAAATAAAGACTGCTTCCGGTTGCCGGATCAACGCCCTTCCATTGTTTCAGATAAAATTCGTAACGGGAATGTCCTTCTTCTATTTTATGCTTACCACTGATGAATGGATCAACAGGTAAATCTGTAACCTTATTTTTGATGTGGGTAGCGTTTACATTCACATCCCAAGTAAAATCTTTCCGGTCGAATATATTTGTGTTTATTTCTACTTCTATGCCTCGGTTGTACATACTTCCTGCATTCATATCCTGAGACTCCATACCTGTGGAAAAAGATAGTGGAACAGAGAACAATAAATTACTTGACTTGCGATTGAAATACTCTATGCTACCTCTGATTTTATTGAGAAAACCAAATTCCACTGCAACGTCAAAGTTGCGCGATACTTCCCATTGCAGATTTTTGTTACCTAGCGAACTTTGAATATATCCGGCTTCCCCTGCATTTTGGGCATTTTCATAGGTAGCTCTCCACGGATAATAACCTCCAATGTCGTCATTTCCTACTTCACCGTAGGAAGCTCTCAGTTTTAATAAATCGATGAACTCGAATTTGCTCATGAATTTTTCTTTGTCAATGCGCCATCCACCTCCTATCGACCAGAAGTTACCCCAACGGGAATCTTTATAGAAACGTGACGAACCATCGCGGCGGAAAGAACCGGATACAAAGTATTTACTATTGTAATCGTAATTGAAACGTGAAAGATAGCCTTCTGTAGCATACTTGTGAGTATAGGAATTGGGAGTAGTATTCAAATTGGAATAGTTTCCCAATTCATAGTTGTTATCAAACTTCTGGTCCTTCATGGAAGCAGTCAGATAATTGTATTCATATTCATAACTTTCGTGCCCCAGCAAAATATCAAAATGATGTTTGTCTATTACTTTGGTATAAGTCAATAACTCATTAAAGGTCCAAGTTGTGGTGAATGAATTACTTTTTGTGGCAGTACCTGTATTTCCTTTTTCGGGATAGACGATGGCTGCTGAAGAAGATAAGTAGGAATTGGCTCCCACGCCTCCGTTGAAAGTAAACTTGAAATCTTTCAGGAAAGAGACTTCGGCATATACTTTTGCATTGAGGGTGTTCCGCTTTTTACTGTTATAATTCTTCTGTAATTCCAGTGCAGGATTGTTGCCTGAAACGTAGTCGCGGGCAGGAACTTCTATTCCATTTACAGAATAGCCGGTTCCGAAGTCGTAAATCAGATTGCCGTTGGCATCTCTTAAGTATTCACCGGTTTCCGGATTGTGTACGTGGATAGGATAGATAGGACCCACATAGCGTACAAATCGGAAGGGGTTAATATTGTTTCCTTGACTTTCATTCTGATTACCGTCACTATAACTCAGATTAGCTGACAAGTTGGTCCCGACTTTCAGCCATTTTGTGATTTGTGAATTGACGTTGGCGCGTGCAGTGTAGCGCTTGAATTGTGAACCAATGATGTAGCCATGTTCATTCGTGTAACCGATAGAAGTGAAATAATCACTTTTCTCCGTACCCCCACTGATAGAAACTGAGGCATCCGTACGGCTACCTAAGCGCTGAATAGCATCTTCCCAATCGGTGTCATTCGCCCACAGAAGCTGTGCATTGGGATTTACGACTCCCGTACTGCTGACCACTTGGTCACGTGGCATGTTGAAGGGATTATAAGAGAGGTTATCGAATAAATTGATTGCAGCTTCTGCGCCTGCTGTTTCCCAACTTTTTCCATCTCGTACATATTGATTGCGCAGATTTTCCCAGTAGAGCGTTACATAGTCGTTTACTCCTACCTTCTTGTAGTCGTTACTTTGTTTGGCAGTTATGCCCTGATTGAATTTAAGATTGACAGTCATTCTCTCTTTATGGCCTCTTTTTGTGGTAATCATAATCACACCGTTGGCGGCACGCGAGCCATAAAGCGCAGAAGACGCTGCATCTTTCAATACAGTTAAGCTCTCAATATCATTAGGATTTATACTACTGATAGAATTATCATAAGGCATGCCGTCTAAAACTATTAGCGGGCTATTGCTGGCTCCAAATGACCCTACGCCACGAATATAAATAGAGGGCTCAGAACCGGGTTGACCATTAGCGGTTGTCACTTGTACTCCCGATGTGGCACCCACCAGTGCATTGGTGATGGTTGTTACCGGTTTTGCTTCAAGTTTGTCCGCCTTTATCAGACTGGCAGAACCGGTGAATGAGCTCTTCTTTGAGGTACCATAAGCTACCACGATGACTTCATCCATCATCTGAGTATCACTTTCCATAATAATCGTCATATCAGACTGAATAGGAAGAGTCTGTGTCACTAACCCAACGAAAGAAATTCTGAGCTTCTTTGCATCTGTAGGCACATTGTTTAAAATAAATTTTCCATTAATGTCTGTAATAGCTCCGATACTGGTTCCTTCTACTAATACAGTAGCACCTACCACAGACATATTGTCTTCTTTGGAAATAACAGTTCCGCTCACCTTTCGGGTTTGTTGGCTTACTTCTGTCTGGATGGGGATAGCAATTGACACATTGCAAACTTCTGCTAATAAAAGCATCGTTAATAAAAGTGGCTTTTTTAGTCCGCAATGACTTCTGAGAAATTGCGCAACTGGTTTTAGTTTTGCGTAGTCCATATTAATTGAATTAATTACTAATGATGTCTCGCTGTGTGTGTAGTAGTTGAATAGATTTAATAGTTAGTGAATTATTAAATCTACGCACAAATATATAAAATGTATTTTAAAAAGCAAATAAAATGTAGTAATATTTACTTTTTAGCTTTCAAATTGCAATAATGTGTTATTTGTTTAGTCGTTATGCACATAATATGTGCTTCATCTTTGTGCATGTTTTATTTATGCACTTATTTGTATAAGTTTACATTCTTGGTTTTTACTTTGTTGTAATAATACTTTGTTTAGATAGTTCCTTTATCGTCTTTACTATTTTATAAAAGATGTAATGGAATTATGTATGCTTGTCTCCAAATAATAGTATGTACATATTGAAGTTGTA
>ULMJ01002925.1_pt1 | contig 38398 bp, 24 predicted proteins | sample 1951641 | NCBI WGS metagenome assembly ULMJ01 (sample SAMEA4835550, study PRJEB28245) | human gut metagenome | biome: gut microbiome; material: fecal sample | place: Denmark | collected 2008 | reverse complement strand
TTTTCGAGGGGGAGCTTTTTAGTCAACCCCAATGGAGATAGTACTGTTTATCATTTGCCTCGTTTCTGCACCAGTCTGAATCAATCCAAAACCGACACATCAATAATCTGACTTTAGCTTGAATAACATTTTAGAAACAAATTGCTTCTGTATCTTAAAATAATGTATCTTTGTGTCGGTTAAAACCCTATAACATATAGAATTAAATCAAAATACCATGAGAAGAAAAAGCATTCTTTTGCTTTTGTTGTGCCTTTTCAGCCTGTGGGTGATGGCACAAGAGAAGAAACTTGTAAAGATAGCCTGTGTAGGCAATAGCATCACCTATGGTTCAGGAATCAAAAACCAGTTTCAAAACAGCTATCCGGGATTGCTTTCCCAACTTCTGGGCGAAGGATATGATGTTCGTAATTTTGGAATCAGCGGTCGTGTACTGCTGAATAAAGGAGACCGCCCTTACATGCACGAACAAAAGTTCCGCGACCTTCTGGCATTTCAGCCGGACATTGTCACCATTAAGTTAGGCACTAATGACAGCAAACCTTGGAACTGGCGTTACGGAAAAGACTTCAAGAAGGATTTGACAGAGATGCTGGACATGCTCCAGGATTTACCTTCAAAACCCAAGATATATCTTTGCCTGCCTGTACCCGCAGTCAATTCCAATTTTGGTATTAATGATAGTGTCATAACAAATGGCATCATTCCCGTGATACGCAGCGTTGCAAAGAAGCGTCACTTGCCTGTAATTGACCTTTATACAGTGTTGAAACCGCATCCTGATTACTATGTCGATGGCATTCATCCCAGTGAACCGGGTGCTGCCCTGATAGCCGGAGAAATTTATCGTACACTGACCGGCAATGAAGCATCTGCTATCATTATAGACCAGCCCTTCCCTGGCAAGAAGTCGCAATGGGAAGGTTTCGACCGCTATGATTTCATTTGCAATGCCCGTCAGGCCACAGTAGTTGTTCCCCGTAAAGTGGCTGAAGGCCGTCCCTGGATATGGCGTCCCGCTTTTTTCGGAGCTTTTCCCTCGGTAGATAAAGCTTTGCTGGAAAAGGGTTTCCATATTGCTTATTATGATTTGACGCACCTTTACGGCAGTCCCCGCGCGCAGCGTTTGGGTACCGACTTTTATGATATTATGCGCAGATACTATCGGTTGTCTCCCAAAGTGACGCTCGAAGGTTTCAGCCGTGGCGGTCTGTTTGCCTTCAACTGGGGAGCAAAGAATCCCGATAAAGTGGCATGTATCTATGTGGATGCCCCAGTGTGTGATATGCTCTATTTCTCAAAGAATTGGGAGCGCAGTTTCTGGGAGGGTTTCCTTGCAGAATGGGGATTGACTGAAGAGAATGCGAAGGATTTCAAAGGCAATCCTATCGATAATCTGGCCCCTCTGGCAGCAGCAGGTATTCCTGTTATAGGTGTCTGTGGGGATAGCGACAAGACGGTGCCCTATGAACTGCACATGAAGATTGCCGCCGAACGCTATCGTGCTCTGGGCGGACTTGTGGAAATTATTGTGAAGCCCGGTTGCGACCATCATCCCCACAGCTTGGAAAATCCGGAGCCGGTGGTCGATTTCATTGTCCGCAACCAACCGGATTATCAGAAGAAACAAGTGATTCACCAGCGTGGCAACCTTGCCAATTCTTATCTGAAATTCACAAAAGAGAAGAAAGGTTGTGTTGCTTTCCTCGGCGGTTCCATCACTGAAATGCGCGGCTGGCGGAATATGATACAGGAAGATTTGAAACAACGCTTCCCCGGTACGGAATTTACCTTTATTGATGCCGGAATACCTTCTACTGGAACTACCCCTCATGCTTTCCGGTTCGAAAATGACGTTTTGCAGAAAGGTATGCCTGATTTGCTGTTTGTTGAGGCGGCGGTGAACGATGATACTAATTCCTTCAACTATATTCAGCAAATACGCGGAATGGAGGGCATTATCCGCCATGCGCGCACTTCGAGCCCCGAAATGGATATTGTCATGCTTCATTTCATTTACGACCCGTTCATTCCTTTGCTGGACAAGGGCATACAGCCCCAGGTGATTATGAACCATGAGTGTGTAGCCAACCATTACTATGTTTCTTCCATCAACCTGGCAGAAGAAGTGGCGCATCGTATGCGTGACGGTGAATTTGACTGGAAATCTTTCGGCGGTACACATCCTGCCTGGGAGGGGCATAAATATTATGCCGCCGCCATCAACCGCCTCTTCGATCTCGAATGGCACGATGATATGGCAAAGAAAAACGTTCAGCCGCATGGGATACCGGAAAAATCAATAGATGCTCATTCTTATGATAAAGGAATCTTTGTCAATATCCGTTCGGCTGAACAACTGCGTGGTTGGAAGATTGTGGACGACTGGGTGCCTACAGTGAAAGGAAATACGCGTAAAGGCTTTGTACACGTTCCCATGTTGGTGGCGGACCGTGCCGGGGCCAGTCTTTCTTTCTCTTTCGAAGGTCGCGCGGTGGGGATCTTCTGTGCAGCCGGTCCGCAAGCCTGTGTGCTGGAATATAGTGTAGACGGTGTTCCCTTCAAAAAGTTGGATACGTTTACCGATTGGAGTCAGAAACTGTACATTCCGTGGGTGTATATGTTTGAAACGGAGCTTGCTTCGGGTTACCATACACTGCGTTTGCGTGTAGCAAAAGGGAATAAAACCGGGTGTCAGATATGTAATTTCGTAGTGAATCAATGAATCTTTATCCCTCCTTACAGATGCTCTGTGAGGGGGATAAAAACAAATTATACCTTTTTTAATAACATTTCGGGGAGAGCGATTAACCAATCTATCTCTTGTTTGTAACATTCCTTCAGAGGTCTTTCAACTTCATTCCATACATTTGTGGTGGTTTCTTTTGCAAACTAAAAAAGCAATAAAATCTTTGATATTAACCATTAAACAATGTACGATGAGAAAGACATTCTTTGAAAAGTGCATAAATCTGCATTTATGCCGTGTTGCGTTGGTACTGCTACTTCTGGTACCTGCAATCAGTAGCCTTCAGGCTAACCCTTCTCAAAGCAAAACCATTTCGGGAGTTGTGACATCTGCTACGGACAATGAGCCGTTGATTGGTGTCAGCGTTCAGGTGAAGGAGACTTTCACCGGTGGCATTACCGATATGGACGGTAAGTATTCTGTAACTGCCCTGCCCGGGCAAACGCTGGTATTCTCTTATATCGGCTACACGGCTCAGGAAATTAGGGTAGGCGACTCTTCGGTTATCAACGTATCTTTAAAAGAAGATACCGAAATGCTGGATGAAGTAGTCGTAGTGGGTTACGGTGTTCAGAAAAAGAAGCTGGTGACCGGTGCTACGGTTCAGGTGAAGGGTGAAAACATTGCCAAATTGAATACAACCAACCCTTTGCAAGCCATGCAGGGGCAGACCCCAGGTGTGACGATTACCTCTACTACAGGTCAGCCGGGTAAGGATATGAAGGTGTCAATCCGTGGTCTGGGAACGGTAGGTAATTCACAACCGCTATACCTTATTGATGGGGTGGGTGGTGATATTTCTACCTTGAATCCGGCTGATATCGAATCTATCGATATTCTGAAAGATGCTGCTTCGGCCGCTATTTACGGTGCACAGGCTGCCAATGGTGTGGTACTGATTACTACAAAATCAGGTAAAGAAGGGAAAGCATCTGTTGCTTTTGATGCTTACTTTGGCATACAGAATGCCGCTCGCAAAGTGGATATGCTGAATGCTCAGGAATATATGATGATTATGGACGAACAGGCCTTGAACTCCGGAGAGAGTGCTTATGATTGGAGCCGTTATAAAAGTATTCGCGACGCTGACGGGAATATTTATGATACGGATTGGGTTGACTCCATGATTAAGGATAATGCCAAAATGCAGAGTTATTCACTGGGCATCACGGGTGGATCTGCCTCTTCCACTTATGCTATGTCACTGGGTTATATGTCTCAGGAAGGTATCATTGGTGGTAGTGAGGTTTCCGATTATGAACGCTACAACTTTCGTATAAACTCCGAACATAAGCTGTTTAACAACTTTCTGAAAGTTGGTGAGCACGTCAGCTTCATCCATAAGAACTATAAGAATATGAATGATGAGGGTAACGGACACAATGGCAACAAATTATATTCTGCCTTTAACACTTCTCCTCTGGCTCCTATCTACAGTGATAATGGCAAGTATAATTCTCCTTATAATAATACGGCTGCTTCTGACTGGAATGGCGGTGACGGAAACCCTTATGGACAAATGATGACCCTGTCGCAGTCCCAGAATAAGAATAACACCTTTGCCGGTGATGTTTATGCCGAGATAGAACCGATTAAGAATTTGAAAGTAAGAACTTTGTTCGCAGCTTCTTACTCTTCTTATAACTACCGTAGCTTTACTCCTAAATATCAGTTTGATTCTTATACTGACAGAACTTATACCTCTGTAGAACAAAGTGCCGGTGACGGATTTACCCTTACCTGGCAGAATACGGCTTCTTATGACTGGATCTGGGGCAATCATGCGCTGAATGCACTGATCGGTATGGAATCTTCACGTACCGATGGCTTTGATGTAGGTGCAGGACAGGCATACCTGACCAACGGCTTTGATAGCTGGGATAAGGCTTATGTCAACAATGGTACGGCACAATCCAAAGATACCGGTCTTTCTGCATCCGGAAAGCCTTGGGACAGTTCCCGCAATGTATCCTACTTCGGACGTTTGGGCTGGAACTGGCAAGAAACTTATATGGTGAATGCTACACTGCGTTGCGACGGTTCTTCCAAGTTTGCCCGCGGACACCGCTATGGTTGGTTCCCCTCTGTTTCTGCCGGTTGGACTATTACCAATGAAAAATGGATGGAAAAGACGCAATCCTGGCTCGATTACCTGAAACTTCGCGTTAGTTGGGGACAAGTGGGTAACAATAATATAGATAATTATCAATACCTGGCTCCGGTGTCTTATTCCGGTTACTATACATTTGGAGAAGTGTCCGGTGCCACTAGTCCGGGATATGTTCAGGGTGCATTCCCCAGCCGCTTGGCTAACGAAGGCATCAAATGGGAGACATCTGAGCAAACTAATATTGGTCTTGATGCCCGCTTCCTGAATGGTCGCCTGGGGCTGAATGTTGATTTCTATATCAAGACAACGAAAGACTGGTTGGTACAGGCTCCGGTTTTGTCTACTGCCGGAACAGACGGTCCTTTTATCAATGGTGGTGATGTGAAAAATACCGGCGTTGAACTGGCTCTCACCTGGAACGATCAGATTGGGCAAGACTTCCGCTACAACATCGGCATCAATGGTGCGTATAACAAGAATGAGGTAGGTAATATCCCTACCGAGGATGGTATTATTCATGGTAAGACCGGTATATTGTATGATAACGCAGAAGAATTTTACCGTGCACAGAACGGTCATGCCATTGGTTATTTCTGGGGATATAAAACGGCGGGTATATTCCAGAATCAGCGGGAAATCCAGGATTGGATTGCAGCAGGCAATGGTGTTCTTCAGTCCAATCCCCAGCCGGGTGATGTGAAGTATGTGGATGTGGACCATAACGGAACCATCGACACTGCTGATAAGGTTGATTTAGGAAATGGTATTCCTGATTTCACGTATGGTTTTACAATAGGTTTCGATTATAAAGGTTTCGATTTTTCGCTGAATGCTAATGGTGTGGTGGGAAATCAGATAGTCCAGTCTTTCAGACAGATTGCCAATAAGCAGTCTAACTATACTACAGCTATTCTGGATCGCTGGACAGGTGAGGGCACTTCCAACAGAATTCCCCGCGTGACCAACACTACGGATAACTGGATGTTTTCTGATTTGTATGTACAGGATGGCGATTTCCTGCGTATCAGTAACATTACCCTTGGATATGATTTCTGCAAGCTGATGAAGATAAAATACATCTCACAGGCCCGCCTGTACGTGCAGGTGCAGAATGCATTCACATTCACTAAGTACGATGGTATGGATCCGGAAGTAGGCTATGGTTCCGAGAAATGGGTATCGGGCGTAGACCAGGGCTTTTATCCTCGTCCCCGTACTTTCCTGTTTGGGGTAAACCTTAAGTTCTAATGATAACATTAAAAGGAATAAACTATGAATAAGTTCAAATTGAATATAATAGCGTTGGTACTTGGAGGACTTACATTGGCTTCATGTGCGGAAAGCTTTTTAGATGTGGAATCTAAGACCTCATCTAACACCGGAAACTTCTATAAGAGCAAAGATGATGCGGAGCTCGCCCTGATAGGCTGTTATAATGCCTGGAAACGTACGACCTCGGATGACACCTGGGGATTTTATATTTGCTCGGAACTGATGGCTGATGAATGCCTTGCAGGAACGGGCGTCACGGATGCACCCAACTATCAGGTGGTTGACCGCTTTGATATAGGATGTTATTCTGCCGGTACAAGTTTGCTTGAAACGAGTTGGGACTCTTATTACAGAGCCATTTACCGTTGTAATGAAATTCTGAAATATGAAGCAATGGGACAGTTTGAATGGGCGGGCGACGAGACTGCACGAGGACGACTGATAGGTCAATGCCGCGTGATACGTGCCCTCTGTTACTTCGATATGGTACGTTTGTGGGAGAATATTCCGCTATTAACGGAACCGACAGACCAGAATGTTCCACAGTCGGATCCCCATGCCGTATATGCTACTATCGTTGAAGACCTGAAATACGCTATTGAAAATATTCCGGCCAATGCATACCCGAAAGCAGAAGCCTCTGCTAATGACGGTCGTATCACTAAATATGCCGCTGAGGCTTTGATGGCCCGTGTATATCTGTTTTATACCGGGTATTATGGTAAAGACTTGGCTAATGTAACCAAAGATGAAGTGGTGGGCTATCTGGATGATATCATAACCTCAAAAGAGTATAAATTGCTGGCAGAATTCAAAGATTTATGGCCGGCTGCATCCAGCGTTTCCCAATCGGCTGCTGAGGCTTGGGATGCAGAAAAGACTACTTATAAGGAAATCAATGATGAAGTCATCCTGCAAATGAAATTCAACTATACGGATGACCGTTATAATACAGGTGGTGATGTGGACGGTAACCGTTGGCTGGTAATGTTGGGACTCCGCAAATTCTGGTACTCTCCTTATGCTTACGGCTGGGGCTGTTGTACTGTGCATCCTAAAATCTGGAATGCTTATTCAGCAGATGATGCCCGTCGTTCGGCTTCTATCATAGACATAGCAGGAGAGGGCATTGCGGCGAAAACCGGTTTTGATGAATACCTGAGAGACCAACGTGAATATACCGGTTATGCCATCAAGAAGTATACTCCGACTTGCTATTATAATGGTGTCTCTTCTGTTCCGGAACAAACATCGACCAGTGCGGTGCAAGAAAAACAATACCAGCCTTATATCGTGCTCCGTTACGCCGACGTCCTGTTGATGGCGGCTGAACTAGGCGGAACACCTACGAAGACAGCGCAGGATTGTCTGGATGAAGTCCGTAGTCGTGCAAAAGTATCTACGGGTGTGGCTCCCACCAAAGAAAACATCATGAAAGAACGTATGCTTGAATTTGCTTTTGAAGGTATACGCTATTGGGATTTGCTTCGCCAAGGAGTAGATTATGCTGCTAATGAAATTGCTGAAAGCAACCTTACCGTATTGTCTGGTAACCTGGAGGAAAGCATCACTATAGATGCTGCTAATATAAAGAGTAAGCGCGGACTGATGCAGATCCCTCAGAACCAGATAACTCTCTCTAATGGACTTTTGAAACAAAATACCGGCTGGTGATAACTATTAAAACTAAAGAATCATGAAAAAGATATTTTATGAAGTATACGCTTCGTTGGTGGTATTGGTGTTGATGTTTGTTGCCTGTACACCAGATAGCAACGAGTTGGAAATACCCGATGTTACAGCCGATGACTTGGCAGAAGGAATAGCCTATACAATAACCCATGATGCCGCCAATCCTAATATTATCTATTTGGAAAGCAAGATGGGCAGTAAGTACACTCCTCTTTGGGAACATCCGATGGGACGTAGCCAGGAACAGAAGATTACATTAAAAATGGCCTTCGACGGCACATATACCGTGAAGTTTGGAGTAGAAACCCGAGGCGGTGCTGTATATGGTGAACCGGCAACTTTTACTGTGGAGGATTTCTGTGCTGATTTCGTAACAGGTGAGATGTGGGACTTTCTGGCAGGTGGTGCCGGAAATTCGAAGACTTGGGTGCCTGATACGGGTAATTATGGGATGAAGCAAGGCTTCTATTCGTGTTTCGATCCGACTGCGACTTATCTTGATATGATTGCCGATGCCGGAAAGAATAACTGGTATGCTAAGGATAAAACTTGGTGGGAACCCGGTAATGGTGATGTAGGTATTACAGAGGACGATCTTAACTCCTATATGATTTTCTCGCTTGAGGGAAAAGCGGGGCTGACCGTTCATCGTTTTACCGACGGACAGGAAACGGTAACTGAAGGCATGTTCAGCATGAATACGGATGATCATACGATGTCAGCCATTGATGTAGATTTCGTGCATGGTGCCTGGGCCAGTGGTAATGCAGTCGATTTCAGAAATGGTTTCCAAATTCTGGTGCTTACAGAAAACCAATTGATGATTGGTAATTATCGTGACGAGGCATTGTCCGGTGAAGGTAAATGTGTGTATTGCTGGAACTTCGTTTCCAAAGAATATGCTGATAGCTATGTGCCCGAACCGGAAGAACCCGAACCATCGGAACCGCAACTGCCGGATGGCTGGAAAGATGATGTTTCGGAAACTGTGAGCGTTGTCACGTCCACCACTATCAAATGGACATTATCTAAAAAGAATCCTGTGGATTGGGCATCACAAAGTGGTAAGCTGCTGAATGGATGGACTTCTCTGTCTGATTATCCTGATTGGCTGGGAACTCCTGATCCGGCGGTATACGAAGGGTATGCAATGATTCTGGACAGTAAAGAAATGAAAGCCACTTTTGTAACTCCTGATGGCGGTGAAACTGAAATGTCCTATACTTTGGATGATAAAGGTATTTATGCTTTCAGCGGTACGATACCTACAGTGACTATTGTAGGCTGGATGACTTTCCATGTAAGTGATGCGAATACTTTGCGTATCTTGAGCATCGAGAAGGATAATGAAGGTAATCTGTCGGGCATGTGGTTAGGTATCCCTAATCCTGATAAACCGGATACGGAATACATCGCTTATCATTTTAACCCTACGGCTGTTGGTGCCGGTGGCACTGAGGATAAAAATGAAACTATTAAGAAAAGGCTGACAGGTGGCAGTTCCCGTACGTATAGACTGGATTATGAACACATCATATGTACATGGGCCAATAATTGGGTCTATGATAACATTACTGATGGTATGAAAGCCAACTATGCTACCTCTACTTTGCCCGATTGGACCAATTGGACTTACTCTGTTGCTAATATAGCGAATGTGGATAAGTTCAGGCTGACTTTTGGAAGTGATGGCTCACTGATATTCGTGAATAATCAGGGAGCAAGTACTAATACTACATACTCTTTCCTTGCTGCTGATGACTGGTATGGAATGCCTTTGGTACAATTCCCGGAGGATCTTGATATGTTCTTTGAGATGAGTGGAGTTGATGGTGGTTGGTTGAATTTTGAACTTCAGTTCAATAATGGGAAGACTGATGAGAATGGTGAAGTTATACCGTCTGTCGGCAATGTTCCACAAGGAGGTGGATTCCTCGAATTGTATGACTGGGATTTGGATGCAAGTGGTAAGGTGACCGGTCTATGGTTGGGTATGGACAATGGACTGGGAGCCGCTGCATTGAAGACTTTGAGTAACCAGCGTAAAGTATTTCATTTACTGGTTGTAGAATAAGAAGTTTTTTCGATAAAGAGGGAGGAACAGTTCATAGTTTCTCTCTCTTTTTATTTAAGATTTAGTTCTTATCTGTGTAGAAATAAATCATCACTATTTGCTTCACATGCAGAAGATGATGCCTACAGGCTTTTCTTATTCCGCCGCTTGCCTGTTAAGACCTGTTTTGTTAGGCATTCTTTCTTCGTTTCACTATAGTTATCCTTGCGTTATACTATAGTTATCCGCAAAGGTAACTATAGTGTCCCTTGCGGATAACTATAGTGGAACGAAGAAAAAGTAGGCAATAAAGAAAATCTGATTAGGCAATGAGTGAGGTCCGAACAGCATCCTGACCGAGAATCAGATTCGGTGCTTTGTGCTCGTTGGTTGAGTTCAAAACTGTGAGGAAATTCAGTTGACAAGGGAACAAGGTTCCTGCGGTATAGAAGCATTGCGCAGCCCTTTGTTCCCTTGTCAACTTATTCAAATTAAGTCAGATATGAGTAACATTTACTCTCAAAGATAGGGCTTTACACGATTCCTGCAAAGCCTCCGGACGATATGTCGGCTATTGGAAACCTTTTATCCCGAGGTGATAACAAATTATACCATTCCATATAACATCCTGAACCACTTGTATACCTGCTTTGCTTTATCTTTGCCAGCACGGATTTTTTATCCTTAACCTGACATTTAAGAACGAAAAACATAACGGTTATGAATAAAATTAAAATTTACCTTGTATTTCTTTTTACGATTGCACTTTCTGCTTTTGCGGTGGCTTGCTCCAGCAATGAGGATGAAGCCGTTACACCTGAAATCGTAATTTCCGAGAACATTCTTACGAATGGACTGAACTTCTCAAAAACAGGAGGAACGAACACGCTTTCTATAAAGTCGAATGTGTTGCTGGAAGTCACCAGCAATCAGGATTGGTGTACGGTAACTCCCGCTGCTTCCGCTACGGTTCTTAAATATATGGTGAGGGTGGAAGAAAATCCTGATGCGGTGGAACGTACTGCCACTATTACTGTGAACGGTGGTGGTTTGACAGAAACGTTCAACGTTGTGCAGGTTGCTGCCAACGGACTGATTGTAGAATCCTGTTCTCCCGAAGCGGTTGCTGCCGGAGGTGGAATCTTTACGGTGAATCTGAAAGCGAATGGCGATGTCACGGTCATTATTCATGATAGCTGGATACGTGAGACTAATACCCGTGCAATGTCTGCGGTGACTAGAACCTTTAGCGTTGCCGCCCATTATGGTGAGGCTCGCGAAGGAACCATTACCTTTACTTTGGGAGATTTTACGGAAACCGTTACGGTGAAGCAGCTTGCCGGTGAACGGCCTGATGTTGGCATGGAAAGTGATGCCATGACTTTGGCTGCGAAGATAAAGCTCGGTTGGAATCTGGGTAATTCTTTGGAAGCATGCAATGTGACTTATGCAAATGGGTTTGTGTGGGGAACCAACTCGTTGAGTGATATGGATCCGGGAGAGACCAAATGGGGAAATCCGGCAACGACTCAGAAGATGATCAGTGCCGTAAAAGCTGCTGGTTTCAATGCTGTGCGAATTCCTTGTGCATGGTATGGATATATGGAGAATGAGGCGGACTATACAATTAAAGCTTCCTGGTTGAACCGTGTGCAGGAAGTGGTGGATTATTGTTATGCCGAGAATATGTATGTCATCCTGAATATCCACTATGACGGAGGCTGGTTGGAAAAGAATTGTAAGGCAGCCGTACAGGACAATGTGAACAAGGTGCAGAAGGCTTTGTGGACGCAGATTGCCGAGAAGTTCAAGGACTATGACGAACATTTGCTATTTGCCGGATGTAATGAACCCAATGCTGCCAATGTAGCTGAAATGGAAGTTCTGAAGTCATACGAACAGACCTTCATAGATGCCGTGCGTGCTACGGGTGGAAATAATGCGCTCCGCAACCTGATTGTTCAAGGCCCCAATACGGATATCACGAATACTTCGGATTATGGTCAACTGCCTGTGGACAATGTTCCCGACCGCTTGATGGTTGAGATACACTACTACACCCCGTGGAACTTCTGTGGAATGACAACGGATGAGAGCTGGGGAAAGATGGCCTACTTCTGGGGAACCGAATATCATGTAGACGGATCTGACAGGAACTACCAACCCGGCAGTTATGCAAGTGCGGAAGCGGAAATGGAAGTTCTTTTCAAAATGATGCAGACGAAATATGTAAGTCAGGGTATTCCGGTGATTTTGGGTGAATTCGGTGCCAACAGACGTTCTTCCCTAACCGGAGACGAGTTGACCAAGCATCTGGCTTCGCGCGCTTATTATCTGAAAACGGTGGTTTCCAATGCCGGGAAGTATGGTCTTGTTCCTTTCTACTGGGACAATGGATATAATGGAGACAATACGATGGCTCTCTTTAACCGTAATACCTGTAAGATTTACGACCAGCAAGCGTTGGATGCCTTGATAGAGGGGATTGCAAACTAATTGGGAAAAATGTTTTTTCATAAATATAGGTTCTCTTAGTTAAGAGATAGGTTTTTTATACAGGTTTTTTTTGATTGGTTCTGGGAAGCGGCTTCTGTGTGGGAAGTGGCTTCCCTATTTTCTATGGAAAATCTTGTTTATGCAGTAACTTTTTGTTTCATTTGCAATGTGTTAACTACCATCTTATACCTAACGCCATGCGGAGATTGATTTTACTTATCGTACTGTTCGTTGTAATGTGCTTCTCTTCCGTTGCACACAATTTCATGTTTAAGCATCTGGAAGTCAGGGACGGAATGCCCAGTAACCAAATTAATGCTATTTACAAGGATTCGAGAGGCTTTATGTGGTTCGGAACCGCATCCGGTCTGACACGTTACGACGGATATCGTTTTAAAGTCTTTTATAGTTCGGACAATGATCCGACATCCCTGCCTGACAGTTACATCGAGAAAATAGTGGAAGACGGTGAAGGCCGTTTGTGGATACGTACCGGAGAAAATGGATATATCATATATAATTGGGATACGGAAAACTTTGTGCGTGATGTGAGTTCCTTGATGTGGGACATCGGAATAGACGGGACTCCCCGGCATGTATTTGTAGACGGCCAAAAGAATATGTGGTTTGCCGTGGACGGGAAGGGATGTTATCGCTACCGTCCCGGAGAAAAAAAGGCGGATATTCTGCCTTTCGGTGAGAAAGGAATACCCGAAGGTATCGTCATCGATATGATTGAGTGCAAGGATGGTATTGTATTGGCATATGATAACGGTCATGTGTTCTGTATCGACCGTGAAGAAGTAAAGGTGAAGTGGGAATTGACGGATATTATGAAAGAGATGGGAAACCACACCGATATCTTTTTCTTGTATGTGGATAAGGACGAGGATTTATGGATATACGGCGCTCCCGGCGTGTGGGCGTATAATCTGCCTGCAAAGAAATGGCAATCGCAATGGGACTTTAACGACAGGGGGCAGGCACATGTGGTTGCCATTGCTCAGGATAGGCAGGGACGTATCTGGTTTGGAAAAGATCAGGATGGCATTGACATCTGGAATAAGGCGACAGGCGAAACCGTTTCCCTTACTTATAATGTGGATGATGAACGGGGACTGCCCAACAATACCATTAACGTGTTTTATGAGGATGACAGCGGGGTGATGTGGATAGGAACTTATAAGAAAGGTGTGGCCTATTATAATGAGAGCATTTTTAAGTTTTCCATCAATCGCTTGGGAGACATCAACTGCCTGGAAGAGTGTGGTAATAGTTGTCTGTGGCTAGGTAGTAATGATGCCGGATTAATGCATTGGAACTCACGGACGGACGAAAAGAAAATATATACTCACTCACGGACGGGAAATTCCATAGCTTCCAATGTCATTGTCACTTTGTTGCAGGCAACTGACGGTAAGCTATGGATAGGTACTTTCTGGGAAGGTCTGGACTGCTTTGACGGCAAACGCTTCGTGAATTACCGCAACCATCCCGGAGATGAGAATTCACTGGCTAATGATAATGTCTGGGCGCTGGCAGAAGACAAGGATGGAAATATATGGATTGGTACGTTAGGTGGAGGTCTGCAATGCCTGAATCCGAAGACGGGAAAGTTTATCACCTATACCATGGCTAATTCTGATCTCATCTCCAATCATATTTCTTCTATTTGCATCACCCGCAACAACCGGCTTGTTATCGGCACCGCTTCTACGGGTGTTGCCATTATGGATTTGAACACCCGGAAGATAACTAATATGGTAGGTAATCTGTCGGGAAACCAGCGTTTCTCCAATCAAAGTATAAACCAGGTTTATGAAGATAGCCGGGGACTGATATGGATAGGGACACGTAATGGGCTGAATCTATATAACCCTAAGAACGACCGTTTGCAGATCGTCTCTTCCGGGCAGGACGAAGCAAAGGAATATATTGCCGGTATTGTGGAGGATGAGAACAAAAATATGTGGATGACCACGGGAAACGGGGTGCTGAATATTGTTCCTTCCATCGATACGAAAACCGGAGATTATGCTTTCCATTATTATGTATATGATGATAAGGATGGTTTGCAAGGGTCGGAGTTCAATCAGCGTTCCATCAAGCGGCTCACTTCGGGAGAGATCGCAATGGGAGGTATGTACGGACTCAATACTTTCAGGCCTGATGACATCAAATATAACCTTGCGTTGCCGAAGGTGATGTTTACCGGTTTCCAGTTGTTCAATGAAGAGATTGAAATCGGGAAGGAGTATGGGGGGCGTGTTCTGCTGCGTGAGTCGTTGAATAAGGTCAGGGAGATAGAGCTCGACTATAAGCAGAATGTCTTCACTGTGCTGTTTGCATCGGATAATTACATCGTGCCTGATAAAACCCGGTATTTGTATAAGCTGGAAGGTTTTAACGAAGACTGGCTGTCGGGTACGGCTGATATGCATCGTGTCACTTACACGAATCTGGCCCCCGGTACTTATATGTTGAAAGTAAAAGCCGTCAATAGCGACGGATATGCAGGGACGGAGGAAGCGAGCCTGAAAATTGTGATCCGACCACCTTTCTGGATGACTTCGTGGGCGTATGCCATTTATGCTCTGTTGTTGGTAGGGGTACTGATTCTTGCCCGCAATGAAGTGCTACGCCGTGAGCGTAATAAATTCAAGATACAGCAGATGGAGCATGAAGCGGAGAGGAATGAGGAGGTCAATCAGATGAAATTCCGTTTCTTCACCAATGTGAGCCATGAGTTGCGTACTCCGTTGACACTGATTATCTCACCATTGGAGAGCATGATAAAAGAGACGAAGGATGAAAGAAGACTGGGCCAGTTGAAGTTGATGCACCGCAATGCCTCACGCTTGCTGAATCAGTTGCTGGACTTTCGCAAGAATGAAGTGGCAGGTCTGCATCTCAGCCTTTCCGAAGGAGAAATTGTGTCGTATGTGCATACTATCTGCAATTCGTTCCTGATGCTTTCTGAAAAGAAGAATGTGCATCTCACTTTCTTCTCGGCGATAGAATCGCTGAATATGTCGTTTGATGAGGATAAGATAGGTAAGGTGGTGATGAATCTGCTTTCTAATGCATTCAAGTTCACTCCTGACGGCGGACGTGTGGACGTTTCGCTGGAGTTGCTGAAAGGGACTACCGAAACATTGGAAATCAAAGTGTCCGATACCGGGATAGGTATCAGCGATGTGGATAAGGAACGGATATTCGAACGCTTCTATCAGTCGGAACGCGAAGAAAACGGAAATTCTACTACGGGCAGCGGCATCGGGTTGAGTCTGGTGCGCGATTACGTTACGCTGCACGGTGGTGTGGTTCGTGTATTTGATAATGTAGGTACGGGCAGTGTGTTTGTGGTAGATATCCCTGTGAAACATTCCGTTGTCAATGTGGTTACTCCGCTCTCCGAAGAAGCGGCGGAAGAGGATGCGGTTGCTTTGGCGTTGGAATCAGAAGAAAAGTCTGAAGTTGAACTACCGGATGAAGACGGCAAAAAGAAACCATTGGCACTGATTGTAGATGATAATGAGGACTTTGTTTCCTTTATGCGCTATGCATTAAGTCTGTACTTCCGAGTGGAATCTGCTGCAAACGGAAAAGAAGCTTGGCAAATCATACCGGAGCTGATGCCGGATATCATTGTCAGTGACGTAATGATGCCCGAAATGGATGGTAATGAACTGTGCCGTTGGGTGAAAGCGGATAAGCGCACGAGCAATATTCCGTTTGTATTGCTCACGGCCAAGCAGTCGGTGGAAAACAAGGTGGAAGGCCTCACCATCGGTGCAGATGACTATGTGACGAAACCTTTCAATATGGAAGTATTGATATTACGGATGCGCAAACTGATAGATTTGAGCAGCAAGAACAAACTTCGTACCCGCATAGACCCTGAACCGAGTGAAATCGTCATAACATCGATGGATGAGAAACTTATTGAAAACGCGATTAAATATGTGGAAGAGAATATCGCCCGTTCCGACTTATCTGTGGAAGAACTGAGTCATGAACTGGGCATGAGCCGGGTACATCTATATAAAAAATTGTTGCAGATCACCGGCAAGACTCCGATTGAATTTATCCGCATCATCCGCTTGAAACGTGCCGCCCAGTTCCTGCGCGAAAGTCAGCAGAATGTGTCGGAGGTTGCCTATCAGGTGGGCTTCAATAATCCCAAATATTTCAGTAAGTACTTCAAGGATGAATTCGGTGTTTTACCCTCTGTATACCAGGAAAAGGAGGGTAAATAACAAAAAGTACCCATTGCTGAAACATCTGATATCTCTATAAATCAAATAAACCCTCTCCTTTCAACATTGGGAGGGTTTATTCTCTATATGATTTCCTACTTTTACACTCGGAGAAAATAACTTTAAAAACAAAGATATGAAATTGAAAAACACTTCAGTTTGTTTGCTCGCGGGATGGATGCTGATGGCATGCTCCGGAGGCGGGTATGAGAAGACGAGTAACGGCGTTATCGTGAATGTCGGACAACAGCAACCGACGGATGTGCGAAAGGTGAAGGTTGAAGTAATGGGAGAGAAGCTGATTCATGTGTCGGCTACTCCCGAAAAGAACTTTTCAAAGGCGGAAAGCCTGATTATAGTACCCCAAAAAGATAAGACGGATTTTAGCGTGGAAGAAAGTGAAGATGCCGTTTCGGTAAAAACCTCACAGGTGTGCGCTATCGTGTCTAAGGCTACAGGTGAAGTACGCTTTACCAATGCTTCCGGCAACCTGATTCTGGCGGAAGATGAGAAAGGCAGGAGCTTCCAGCCTATCGAAGTGCAGGGGACAAAGGCATATACGGTACGCCAGGTATTTCGGTCGCCCGATGATGAGGCGTTCTACGGACTGGGACAACACCAAGCTGATGAATTCAACTATAAAGGTAAGAACGAGGAACTTTTCCAGTATAATACGAAGGTTTCTGTACCTTTTATTGTTTCCAATAAGAATTACGGTATTCTGTGGGATAGTTATTCGCTTTGCCGCTTCGGTGATCCGCGTGATTATGCACAGTTAAGCACAGTCTTCAAACTATATGATAAGGAGGGCAGGGAAGGTGCTTTGACAGGAACATACGTACCCTCTCAGGAATCAACGGCGGAGACACTGGTACGCCGGGAAGATTCTGTCTATTTTGAACATCTGAAATCGGAAGATTTGTCGAAGGTGGTGAATTTACCCGAAGGATTCCCTTTCATGGGTTCGCAGGTGACGTATGAAGGAGAAATTGAGCCGATGGAAAGCGGCCGGTTCCGCTTCATCCTTTATTATGCAGGATATATGAAGGTGTATATTGACAATGAACTGGTAGTTCCCGAACGTTGGCGTACCGCTTGGAATCCGAACAGTTATAAGTTTGCGGTAGACCTGAAAGCCGGCAAGCGGGTTCCGTTGAAGATTGAATGGACGCCCGACGGATATGTTTCTTATTGCGGTTTGCGTGCGTTGTCTCCTGTATCTGCCGAGGAGCAGAACAAGCAGTCCTGGTGGGGTGAAATGCAGAATGAGATAGACTATTACTTTGTTTACGGTAACAATATGGATGAAGTAATCAGTGGATACCGTGCTCTGACCGGAAAATCACAAATCATGCCGAGGTGGGCGATGGGATACTGGCAGAGCCGCGAACGTTATAAGACGCAGGAAGAGATACTGGATGCTTTGAAGGAATTCCGTAAACGTCAGATTCCCATTGATAATATTGTGCTCGACTGGAGCTACTGGCCGGAAAATGCCTGGGGTAGTCATGAGTTCGATAAAGCTCGTTTCCCTGATCCCAAAGGGATGGTAGATTCCATTCATACCATGAATGCCAAAATGATGATTTCCGTTTGGCCGAAATTCTATAGGACTACGGAGCATTATAAAGAGTTTGATGAAAAGGGCTGGATGTATCAGCAAGCCGTTAAAGACAGTATCCGCGACTGGATTGGTCCCGGCTATGTAGGTTCTTTCTATGATGCTTATGCTGAAGGTGCACGGAAGTTGTTCTGGAAGCAGATGGAAGATCATCTTTATCCGCTCGGCATCGATGCCTGGTGGATGGATGCCAGTGAACCGAATGTACGCGATTGTACGGATTTGGCTTACCGGAAAGCTTTGTGCGGTCCGACTGCCCTCGGCCCGTCCGACCAATATTTCAATGCGTATGCGCTGATGAATGCTGAGGCTATTTATGACGGACAACGTGCCGTAGACAATGACAAGCGTGTATTTTTGCTGACCCGTTCGGGATTTGCCGGGTTACAACGTTACTCTACCGCAACATGGAGTGGCGATATCGCTACCCGCTGGGAAGATATGAAGGCACAGATTTCTGCCGGACTGAACTTTGCAGTAAGCGGTATTCCTTACTGGACAATGGATATTGGCGGATTCTGCGTAGAAAAACGCTATGAAGACGGACAAAAGGAATTCAATAAGACCGGAAAAGAGAATGCGGACTATAAGGAATGGCGTGAGTTGAATACACGTTGGTATCAGTTTGGCGCATTCTGCCCGTTGTTCCGTGCGCATGGACAGTATCCGTTCCGTGAAGTGTGGAATATAGCTCCTGAGGGACATCCGGCTTATAATTCTATAGTGTATTATACGAAGTTGCGCTATACGATGATGCCTTATATCTATTCATTGGCAGGGATGACTTATTTTGATGATTATACGATTATGCGTCCGCTGGTAATGGATTTCACGGCAGATGCAAAGGTGAATAATATCAGTGACCAGTTTATGTTTGGTCCGGCATTGATGGCGGCTCCGGTGTATGAATATGGAGCGCGTAGCCGTAAGGTCTATTTTCCGGCAACTTGTGGTTGGTATGATTTCTATACGGGTAAGTATGTGGCTGGCGGACAGCAACTGAGTGTGGATGCTCCTTATGAACGTATGCCGCTTTATGTATGTGAGGGGGCGATTGTTCCTTATGGTCCGGAAATGCAGTATAGTGATGAGAAACCTGCGGAGGAAATTACGCTGTATGTATATGCGGGTAAAGACGGTGAGTTCACTTTGTACGAGGATGAAGGTGTGAATTACAACTACGAAAAAGGACAGTATGCCACCATTCCGTTTACTTACAATGATGCAGAGGGTGCTCTGACTATCGGTGACCGCACAGGAGAATTTTCCGGTATGCTGAAAGAACGTACATTCAACGTTGTAAAGGTAAGTAAGGATAAACCGCAACCTTTTGATGTGGAGGCTAAGGGTACGGTGGTGAAGTATGACGGGAAGAAGCTGAAGGTGAAGCTGTATTAAGTTACGAGTTACGAGCTACCAGTAACGAGTTACTGCGCTATAAGGGCGAATAATTATTCGCCCGGCTATCACGCCGAAAGGCACTTGTCACTTGTAGCTCGTAGCTTGTCACTTAATTTAGCGGTGAAGCCGCTAAATTATCATTTATAGAATAAATAACATGAAAAGATTATTACTAATACAAATATCCTGTTTCCTTCTTTTCCTGATGGTGGGAAGTTGCACCTCCGCTGAGAAGATGACGAATAACCGTCGACAGGACTTTACCGCCGGCTGGACCTTCCGTCTGGGAGACGACCCTGCGGCATCCCGTCCCGATTATGACGATACGGCGTGGCGGACCCTCAATCTTCCGCATGACTGGGCCATTGAGGGAGAGTTCAGCAAGGATCATCCTTCTGGAACAGGTGGCGGGGCATTGCCCGGTGGTATCGGTTGGTATCGCAAAACGTTCGCTGTTGACAAGGCAGATGAAGGCAAGCGCCTGTACATTGATTTTGACGGTGTATATATGAATTCGGAAGTCTTCATCAACGGTCATTCCCTCGGTGTGCGTCCTTATGGATATGTTTCGTTCAGTTACGATCTGACTCCCTATATCAAGTGGGGCGGAGAGAATGTAGTTGCCGTGCGTGTAGATAATGCGGAACAACCTAATTCCCGCTGGTATTCGGGGTGTGGCATCTACCGTAATGTATGGCTTACGAAACTTAATCCTGTGCATATAGCGCAATGGGGCACTTTTATCACAGCGGAAGACGTGTCGAAGAACACTGCCCGGCTGAACATACGTACTAAAATACAGTATGATGTGTCCGCTCAACTGAAAGATTCCATGAAGCAAGCGGATGGCACGTATGTTGTTTTCGATTCGGAAATTGTTTCCTTGGCAGATGTTGTGTTGCAGTCACGGCTGATGGATGCAGCAGGGAATGTAGTGAGTGAGGTTACATCGGAACTGCAAGTGATGCCTGCCTGTCCGAACGAAGTGGAGCAAGAAATTGTGGTGAAGAATCCTAATCTTTGGAGCGTGAACAATCCTTATATATATAAGGTGAACAGCATCCTTATTGACAAGGCAACCGGTAAGGTGCTGGATCGTTACTGTACCGGTACCGGTATCCGTACCTTTCGTTTTGATGCGCAGAAAGGGTTTATTCTCAATGGAGAACGTTTGAAGATCAATGGTGTATGTATGCATCACGATCTGGGATGTCTTGGAGCAGCAGTGAATATCCGTGCTATCGAGCGCCAGTTGGAGATATTGAAAGAAATGGGATGTAACGGCATTCGCTGTTCCCATAATCCTCCCTCACCGGAACTACTCGATCTTTGTGACCGTATGGGCTTTATCGTAATGGACGAGACATTCGATATGTGGCGCAAAAGAAAAACGGCTCATGATTATTCCCGTTATTTCAACGAGTGGCACGAACGCGATCTGACGGATTTGATACTGCGCGACCGTAACCATCCTTCCATTTTTATATGGAGCATCGGCAATGAAGTGTTGGAACAATGGTCGGAGGCAAAGGCGGATACCCTGACTCTGGAGCAAGCCAACCTGATTCTGAACTTTGGCCATGACAAGAGTATGCTGGCAAAGGAAGACGAAATGAGCGTCAATTCCTTGCTGACAAAGAAACTGGTGGATATGGTGAAAGCTCTTGACCCTACTCGTCCCGTTACGGCGGGTTGCAATGAGCCGAACCCGAACAATCATCTCTTCCGTTCGGGAGCATTGGACCTCATCGGTTTCAATTATCATGACGATTGGTTTGCCGGTGTACCCGAGAATTTCCCCGGTAAGCCCTTCATTGTGGCGGAAAGTGTATCGGCACTGATGACCCGTGGCTACTACCGGATGCCGAGTGATGAAACCGTTATTTGTCCTGAACGTTGGGATAAACCTTATTTTGATGATACTTTTTCCTGTTCTTCGTATGATAACTGCCATGTGCCCTGGGGGAACAGCCATGAGGGTACGATGCGCCACGTGAAGAATAATGATTTTATCAGCGGGCAATATGTTTGGACAGGGTTCGATTATTTGGGTGAACCGACTCCTTACGGTTGGCCTGCCCGCAGCTCTTATTTCGGCATTGTCGATTTGGCCGGTTTCCCGAAAGATATATACTATCTCTATCAGTCGGAATGGTATCCGGAGAAAAAGGTATTGCACCTTTTCCCGCATTGGAACTGGACGCCGGGACAGGATATAGATATGTGGGCTTATTATAATAATGCTGATGGAGTGGAGCTTTTTGTAAATGGTAAGTCGCAGGGCGTGCGTACAAAAGGTAAGGACGATTTTCATGTCGTATGGCGTGTGAAGTATGAGCCGGGTGTGGTAAAAGCCGTTTCCCGCAAGGATGGAAAAACGGTACTGGAAAAGGAAATCCATACGGCCGGAGAACCTGCGCAAATACGCTTGACGGCTGACCGTGGAGAAATCAGATCAGACGGCAAGGATCTTAGTTTTGTAACAGTGGAAGTACTGGATAAGGATGGTAATCTTTGTCCGAATGCCGATAATCAGATCGTGTTCGATGTGCAAGGTGCAGGCTTCATTGCCGGTGTAGACAACGGTAGTCCTGTTTCAATGGAGAAATTCAAAACTGACCGTCGCAAGGCTTTCTATGGGAAGTGTCTGGTGGTGATTCAGAGCAACAACCAGGCAGGCGTGATTAAGCTGACGGCTACGGCTGATGGATTAAAACCGGCGGTGATGACTGTTAAAGCGAAATAAAAGTAATATTTTTGTTGATATTTTATTAAATGTAATAATTATGAAGAAACAACTCTTTACAACCCTTTTGTTTGCCTGTTCAGTAGGAACTTTGACTGCGCAAACCCCTGTATATTTAGATGATACCCAGCCCATTGAGGCACGTGTAAAGGATGCTCTCAACCGTATGACACTGGAAGAGAAAGTAGCCCTCTGCCATGCGCAAAGCAAATTCAGCAGTCCAGGGGTGCCCCGCCTCGGTATCCCCGAACTCTGGATGAGTGACGGACCTCACGGTGTTCGTGCAGAAATCAACTGGAACGATTGGGGATATGCCAAATGGACTAATGACAGTATTACTGCCTTTCCGGCTTTGACTTGTCTTGCCGCCACCTGGAATCCGGAAATATCCGCCATCTATGGCAAAGCCATTGGTGAAGAAGCCCGTTATCGGGAAAAAGATGTTCTTTTGGGTCCCGGCGTTAATATCTATCGTACTCCTCTGAATGGCCGTAACTTTGAATACATGGGTGAAGATCCTTATCTGGCAGGCGTAATGTGTGTACCTTATATTCAGGAAATACAAAAAAATGGTGTTGCCGTAAGTGTGAAACACTATGCTCTGAACAATCAGGAATTATGGCGTGGACACATTGATGTGCAACTAAGCGACCGTGCCTTGCACGAAATCTACCTTCCGGCTTTCAAGGCTGCTGTGCAGCAGGGTGGTGCCTGGACCGTGATGGGAGCTTATAACAAGGTACGTGGTCAGCATGCCTGCCACAATGAACTTTTGCTGAATAAGATTTTGAAAAACGACTGGGGGTTTGATGGCGTAGTCGTAACCGATTGGGGTGGAGCCCACGATACTTACGAAGCGGCCATGAATGGTCTGGATATCGAGATGGGATCTTATACCAATGGGCTAACCTCAGAAAGTGCATTTACCTTTGACGATTATTATCTGGCTAAACCTTATCTCCGGATGTTGAAGGAAGGCAAGGTACCTATGAGTACGGTGGATGATAAAGCCTCCCGCATTCTTCGCCTGATATTCCGCACGGCGATGAATCGCCAGAAACCTTATGGTGTGCTGACAAACGAAGAGCATTACCAGACTGCCCGTAAGATAGGCAATGAGGGCATTGTGCTTCTGAAGAATGCACCTGTCCAGAAAAAATGTACTCCTTTGCTGCCACTTGATGCCTCTAAATATCAACGCATATTAGTGGTAGGTGACAATGCTGTCCGCTTGTTGAACGAAGGAGGCGGTTCTTCCGAGCTGAAGGTGAAAGATATGGTATCTCCGCTCGATGGCATGCGTGCCCTTTATGGTGACAAGGTAGTCTATACGAAAGGTTATGCAGCAGGACGTCCGATGTATGGGCATGCGGAAGATATTCCCCAGTCGGTGGCGGACTCCTTGCGCACAGTAGCAACTGAACTTGCCAAAGAAGCCGATATTGTAATCTTGTTTGGTGGATTGAATAAGAATCACTTTCAGGATTGTGAAGGCGGTGACCGTGTGACATACGGTTTACCATTCGGACAAAATGAACTGATTGAATCTCTGTCGGGGGTCAATAAAAATATGGTATTGGTATTGTTGAGCGGTAATGCCGTGGAAATGCCTTGGCTGGATAAAGTTCCGGCTATCCTGCAAGGCTGGTATTTGGGATCTATGGGGGGTAATTCACTTGCCGATGTACTGAGTGGTGCGGTGAATCCCAGTGGAAAACTTCCTTTCTCATTCCCTGTGAAACTGACGGATTGCGGTGCACATGCATTTGACGAATTGAGTTATCCGGGTGATAGTATCAAGCAGGTCTACAAGGAAGATATTCTGGTAGGTTATCGCTGGCATGATACCAAGAAGATTCCTGCTTTATTTCCTTTCGGATATGGTTTGAGTTATACGACTTTTGCTTATGGTAAACCGGTAGCTTCTGCCCAAACAATGACTGCCGGCAATTCTCTGACCGTGACCATTCCTGTAAAAAATACGGGTAGTGTTGCCGGAAAAGAAGTCGTGCAACTGTATGTAGGAGATGAAAAATGTAGTGTTTTGCGTCCTGTGAAGGAGTTGAAGGCATTTCAAAAGATAGCTTTGGCACCGGGTGAAGAGAAAGAAGTAACCTTTACCATTACTTCGGATGATTTGAAGTTCTATGATGAAACTGTTGGCGGATGGACGGCAGAGCCGGGTAAGTTTAAGGCTTATATTGGAGCCTCTTCTGCAGATATTCGTGGAATGGTTTCATTTGAGTTGAAATAAGATAGCGACTGCTGAATGGGAAGATTTGTGAAATCTTTAGTCTTTTTCTTAGGCTTTCCTATTGTTTTCATTGCGGAAGATTAGTACATCTGCATGCCTTTATTTATTCTTTCCACCATGGTGGAAAGAATAAGCGTTTACTACGATTCTCCTTAGCCGCCGCAGGAAAAAGAGATAAAGATAGCGGTGTGGCCACTTAACCCCGGCACTTCATGTTTTTGATGTGGAGTACCCATAAAAACATACAGATGAGTGCATATTATGACCTTTTTGAGAAGCCTGACATTCGCCAAACCGGCGAGCAACAACCCCTTTACGCCCGTTTCATACCCAAAGGAACCATTGAACGGAAAGAATTTTTGGACCGTGTTCATCTTTTCACTGGCATCAGTCGCAGCCTGTTGGAGGGCGCCATGGCTTCCTTTATGGATGAACTGCGCGATTGCCTTGCCGATGGCTGGACGGTGGAACTGGGCGAACTGGGCTATTTCACACCTTCGTTAAGCTGCCGGCGCGAAGTGATGGAGAAGAAAGAACTGCGTGCCGCCTCGGTGACGCTTCGTGGTTTGAATTTCCGTCTGGGCAAGGAGTTTTATAATGAACTGGATAAGAAAATGCAATTGGAACGCCATCCCCAGTCGGCGTCCAAGTCCGAGTCTTCTGCGCCACTCCTGTCTGTGGAGCAACGTTTCCGTTTGCTTGAGGAGTATTTTCAGCAGTATCCCTGCATCAACCGTGCACAGTATGCCCGGCTGACGGGGCGCAGTGTGAAACAGGCGGTCACGGACTTAAACCTGTTTATTGAAGATGGGCTGTTGACGAGGTATGGAGCGGGGAGGAATGTGGTGTATATGAGGAATAAATAGTAGAAAATGGAATAAAGTGTGTAAAGTCTTTGATACGATCTATTCAGGGCAACCGATGACGATAGCGAGGTGTTTTATGATTGGCAGCAGTCGATGAGTTTATTGCAGGAAATGTAAGTTTCTTGTGTTTTTCATTGAATTACAAACGGATTGTGCTACTTTTGGAGCGACAAGTTGTGGAATATGCTGGAATATGGAGTAAATAGAAAACTCGTCAAAAGAGTAAAGGAGATTCTTCGCAATAGCAAAGGCCGTAAGATGACGGAGAGATTTGCGTGCGATGTATGCCGGGTCGTGCATGATTCGGGCTGGGTTTATGCTGCCGATGACGGGGATTTCCATATTTGCCATTTATGTCGCAACAAGTATCTTCCGGGTAAGATGCAACGTTGGAGGCTTTATTCTTCCTCTTTCGAGTCCAGTAAAAAGAAGCACTGAGAGCGAATGTAACCTGATTTCAAGTATAAGGAGGTAATGAAGGTTACCTTTGTGATTCTTGAGAAATAAATTTCTGCAATTTTTTTTACTCCTCAATTTGTTCGATTTTATATTCTTGAATTATTTCGGATAAATCCGTTCAACATCGGCGGCATAATTTTCCGGAGTTGTGAATAGCACGGCATCCATGCCGACCGATTTCGCCCCCTCGACATTTTCCATTCTGTCGTCGGTGAACAGGCATTCTGCCGGTTCAAGACCATAACGTTCACACAAACGCAGATAGATTTCCTTATCGGGTTTGATTACATGTTCTTCGCATGATATGACCCGTCCGTCGAGCAAATTGAAAATTTCATATTTGCGCATCACTTCATAGACCGTGCTGCTCCAATTGCTCAATCCATAGAGTTTGAAACCTTTTGTTTTGAGCTTGCGCAGCACTTCCTGCATTCCTTCGATTTCTCCTGTTACTTCTTCCAGATAATTGTCATGAAAAAAATGGAAAGCGTCACTGAAGTGGGGATACTTGAGCCGGGTCTCCCTGATAAGTTCTTCAAAAGGTATAAGGCCACGGTCGCAGGCTTCGGTAAATGCCGGTGAGGCTAAAATGGCGCAGAAGCGTTCTTCCGTTTCTTTATCGCCCTTGAAGTAGCGTTCAAGAACTGCGTGCAAATCATGGTTCACAAGGACTTTTCCGAAGTCGAATATAAGATTCTTTATCATTGTTTCAGGTAATGCATTAGATTCATAATCTGCGAATCATCATCCCATGATTCACGCATTGGCTTGATTATCAATAGGCTTTATGACGCGGCAGGGATTGCCGACAGCCACACAATTGTCAGGTATCGAGCGGGTAACGACGCTTCCGGCCCCTATGACGCTGTTCTCGCCGATTGTTACCCCCGGCAGGATGATTGCACCTCCGCCAATCCATGCACCGTCTTTGATTTTTACGGGTAGTGCATATGTCCGGCAGATTTCCTTTCCTTCCTCCCATTTGTCCACAATGCGTTCTTGCAGCTTCGTGGAATGGGTTGCAGTGTATATCTGGACATTTGACGCAATCAGTACATTATTGCCAATCTCAATGATGTTGTTGTCCACGAACGTACAGTTCATATTGATGATGACCTTATCACCAATGAGAATATGTTTTCCGTACTCACAGTGAAAGTCAATGTCCAGGTGAATGTTTTCGCCCACTCTGCCGAACAATTTCCTCAGGATGCACTTTTTCTGCTTTGTGTCCGCGTAATCCACTGCATTCAGTTCCTTCAGTAGGCGTTTGGCATTCAATGTCATTTCCGCCAACTCCTTGTCGCTCCCATCGAATATTTCTCCGGCCAGACATTTTTCCAATTCTGTTTTCATTATCTATTATTTAATTGTTATTTCATTTAATGTTTTATATATAATTTCCATTGCAGAAAATGCATTTTCATGTCGCATCTTCTGCCTGAAACACCAATAAATGTACAAAAATACATGAAAGTAGTCTTTTTATGCTATAAAAGTATTAGCAATTTTTAATAATTAATGCGAATCAGTAGTTGAAACGGGCTTGTTACTGAACGGATATGAATTAGTTGACGAGGGGACAAGTTGACAAGGAAACAAGGTTCCATGCGGCATAGAAGCATTGCGCAGCCCCTTGTCTCCTTGTCAACTCGTTCCCTTGTTTCCTTCTCTTCTGAACGTTCAACTACTGATTCGCATAATTATTGCATATTGCTGTTTTGTGGTCTTTCGATGATAATCATGCCGCAAATAAGTATTGGTGGGTGAATCTTGAATTTTGTTGCTTTTCTGCAAGGCATATCTTTCTTGTAGAGATGTTCGGAAAACGTTTCCTTCATTATCAGTTACTTATGCCTCTATCTTGTAGAGAACATTACTAATTTGCCTTCTTTGACGCTCTTCTCCATTTTCTCTTCATTTCATTGATTGTAGAGATGATGATATTGTAATAGGTTGCTTATTAGTGTTTTATGTAATCTCTTGGTAGATGCCATTTTCTTGCTTTTGCTTCTATCTCACCCTAACTTTGCAACATCGAATCTGAGAAAACAGAACGTCTGACTGTTGAGGCCTCACAGTGAAAAAACGTCTTGCTTCCGGATGAGATAAGAGAAAGACAATATACATATTATTATTAAATCATTAAAAACAAAGATTATGGCAATTAAGTATGAAGTAAAGAAGGTGGTGTTTGGTTTTGATAAAACTAAAACTGAGAAATTTGTGGCACAAACGAAAGTGCTGGGTATGGTAGAGTTTAAGAAACTCTGTGAAGAAGTGCAGAAAGTGAGTATGGCACCGCGTGGCGTGGTGAAAATGGTGATTGACGGGTTGATTGATACCCTGAATATGGATTTGGACAAAGGATATTCCGTTCAGTTGGGAGACTTCGGGTGCTTCCGTCCCGGATTGAATGCGAAAAGTCAGGCAGGAGTGGACGATGTGGATGCCAATACGGTGTATCGTCGTAAAATTATCTTCACCTCGGGAAGCTATTTTAAGGATATGCTGGGCAAGACCAGTGTGGAAAGACTGGAAGTAGGTAAGGGGACTGTGGTTAGAGACGCAGTCGTTAAACCAAAACCGGGTGAAGGTGGTTCCGGTGAAGGCGGCTTGGAAGAAGACCCTTTGGGATAAAAGATTGAATCCTTTTTATTATGTAGAAGCGGGAAGTATCCATGGTACTTCCCGCTTTTTCTATTAATTATTTCCGAAAGATTTGTTCACCACTCCCGAATGCTTTACTTTTGCGTCCTGTTGATGTGTAAATGCATAATGCAATATAAGTATGAAGAACAAGCTTGCTTTATTTTTTCTTGCGTTTTCCCTGTTGGCATCCGTAACAGTCAGTGCGCAAATCCGTGAACTGGAACGTTCCACGCCCGAAGCCGAAGGTGTGCCTTCTGGAGCGGTCATCGCTTTGATGGACTCCCTGATGGGGCTCCCCAAAACAGATATACATAGTGTAATGGTGTTGCGTCATGGCAAAGTCATAGCCGAAATCTATCCTGAACCTTTTGCTCCGGAATATCGTCATACCGTATTCTCTTGTTCTAAAACCTTTGTGGGCGCTGCTGTTGGCCTTGCCATCTCCGAGAACCGTCTGCGGTTGACGGACCGTGTCGCATCTTTCTTTCCCGACCAACTTCCGGACAGCATCTCAGCAAATCTTGCTGATATGACTGTTCGTAACCTGCTGAACATGACTTCCGGCATTGCTCCGGACTGGAATATGCGCAACGTCCGTACCGACTGGATAAGAGGTTATCTGGAAAAAACTGTAAAAACTCCCGGAGAGCATTTTGATTATGACTCCATGAGCTCTTACATTCTTTCTGCCATTGTGCAAAAGGTGACCGGAATGAAGGTGTTGGATTACCTCCGGATGAAGATTTTTGAGCCGATGCATATCACTGATATATCTTGGGAAATCAGTCCCGAAGGTATCAATACCGGAGGCTGGGGCGTATATGTACAGAGCGAATCGCTGGCTAAGTTTGGTCAGTTGCTGCTGAATCGTGGCGTATGGAAAGGTAAACAATTGCTTCCTGCCTGGTGGGTAGACCAGATGATGGCGAAACAGTCGGATACAGGCAGCTTCGGCTATGGTTACGGTTACCACATGTGGCTTTGTGAGTATCTGGGTGCTGTCCGTATAGATGGGGCATTGGGGCAATATGCGCTTATCATACCTGACAAAGATATGGTAGTAGTCATCACCGAATGTACTCTGATAGATGGAGCCACGCAGCGTCGCCTGGTATGGAACCGCCTGCTGCCTGCCGTGACGGGCGACCAGCCACTGACACCGGGGAAAGATTATAAGCGTTTGCAGAAAAAACAATCTTCCTATCGCCTGCCGGTGGTGCAGGGAAAGGCAAATTCATCCCTTGCACGGGAATATGCGGGTAAAACCATTACGCTCGAACCCAATAAGTTCGGATGGCAATCTCTCACCCTTCAGCTCAAACAGAAAGAATTGATAATGACCGTCATGGAGGCTTCCGGAACTAAATATGACCTTCTGTTTGGCTACAAACAATGGAAAAAGACTTCTATCGAAGCCTATCCACCTTATTCTATCGAAGCTAAGGGACATTTCAACGGAATAGAAGGTCCCTTTTATGTAGCAGGAAGTTATGCCTGGTCCTCCTCTTTCATACTGGAGTTGAAGGCGCATTACGTCAACTGGATTACAGCCCTTAACCTCACTTTCCGCTTTGAGGGGGAGCATGTGCAGCTAACGGTTAAAGAGAACTATTCTTCGGAAGCAAAGATAATTGAAGGGAGGGTATTATGAACCGTATCACTTTGACTTTGAAACGCCCGTTCATCTGGTTAAGCCGCTTCCGCCATCGTTGCGGATACGGGGTACATTCACCTTTTGCTTTCAATCTGATTACGCAGGTGATTTATGAGGGTACTCCTTATTATAAGTATAAAGACCTGGCTGTGGAGCAGAAAAAGCTGGCTCCGCAGAAAGACAGGAACTGGAAGTATGAATCGAAAAAGGTGAAACGTCTCCTGTTCCGCCTGGTCAACTATACTCAGCCTGACACCATTGTGGATGCCGGCAGACTTGCCGCTTCTTCGCTCTATCTGAAAGCAGGGAAGGAGGGAGCGGACTACACTTCTGCATCCGAACTTTCCGGGTTGTTTCTGGAAGCCGGAGTACCTGTAGATTTCCTTTATCTGCATGATTACCGCCATCCGGAATTTGTGGAAGAAGTGTTTCGTATCTGTGCTGCGCGCACAACGAAGAAATCTATTTTTGTTGTGGAAGGAATAGGTTATACTCCACAGATGAAAAAGCTTTGGAAACGTATGATACAGGATGAAAAAACGGGTGTTACGTTTGACCTTTATGACATCGGTATTCTTTTCTTTGATAAAACAAAGATAAAACAAGACTACATTGTCAACTTTTGATTATCTTTAGGCGTTTCAATAGTGATTGATGGTTAGTGATTGGTGATTAGAGCCACTTACTAATCACTAATAACTAAACACTAATCGTTATGAAAATATATACAAAAACCGGAGATAAAGGTACTACCTCATTGGTAGGCGGTACTCGTGTCTCGAAGACCCACGTCCGCCTTGAAGCGTACGGCACAGTGGACGAACTGAACGCTAATCTGGGCGTGCTCATCACTTATCTGTCCGATGAAGAGGACCAAATACTTGTCCGCCATATCCAAGACCGTCTTTTTGCGGTCGGCTCCAATCTGGCCACTGACCTTGAGAAGACGGATTTGAAGTGCGCCAGTGTCATCCATCCCGAAGAGATAGAACGCATTGAGAAGGAAATAGACCGTTTGGATAATCTGCTTCCTCCGTTGCATGCTTTTATATTGCCCGGTGGTAGTCGCGGAGCTTCTGTTTGTCATGTTTGCCGCACGGTTTGCCGTAGGGCGGAACGTCGTATTCTGGCTTTGGCAGAACAATGCAAAGTAGCTCCTGAATTGCTTGCTTATGTGAACCGTTTGTCCGATTATTTGTTTGTCTTGTCGCGCAAAATTAACCAGGATGAGAAAAAAGATGAAATATTTTGGGATAATAGTTGTAAGTGAGAGATTTTATTATACTTTTGCCGAAAAATAGAAAGTAGGACTTAATATTCACAATTTTAATACTTAGGACTTATGTATTGGACATTGGAATTAGCATCTAAATTGGAAGATGCTCCTTGGCCGGCAACCAAGGACGAATTGATTGATTATGCCATTCGTTCGGGCGCTCCGCTTGAAGTGATTGAGAATTTGCAGGAAATGGAAGATGAAGGCGATATTTATGAGAGCATCGAAGATATTTGGCCTGATTATCCGAGCAAAGAGGATTTCTTCTTTAATGAAGAGGAGTATTAGATACGATTTTTTTAAGCTCTGCACTTGTTGCAGGGTAGTAAACACATAGAAAGAGGTAGTCCGTAGACCTGTTTGCAACGGGTTAAAGGACTGCCTCTTTTTTATACTTGTTCCATTATGACTGAAACACGAGAAGAAGCGGCATGCCGGTTGCCGGAACTGAAAGAACGGCATTTGCCCGGAGATTGCCGGGAAGCAGTATACACACTTTTGAAAGAAACTTACGGGTACGAACAGTTTCGTGCTCTGGAGGTGTACGACGATTTGTTCAAGGGGAAGAACACGCTCCATATCTCTCAGGGGCAATTGATAGAAAGTGTCATTGCCGAAGCAGAGAAGGCGCGCAACGGAGAAGAGGATGTGGACAACATCTTGCTGACAGCACCCACCGGAGCAGGAAAATCCCTGTTGTTCCAGTTGCCTGCCATCTATCTGGGTAATGAATATGGGCTGCTTACCATTGTCGTATCTCCCTTGAAAGCACTGATTGTAGACCAGGTGGAAGGTTTGCAGGAACTGGGATACATGCGCGTGGCGTATGCTTCTTCCGACTTGTCGCCTGAACAAAAGAACGAAGTGTACCGGCAAGTGCGCGAAGGTGAGGTGGATTTATTCTATCTTTCGCCGGAGTTATTGCTCTCGTATGATATCAAGCATTTTGCAGGTGAACGCCGCATCGGGTTGATTGTGGTGGATGAGGCTCATACGGTGACTACCTGGGGTAAGGAGTTCCGGGTGGATTACTGGTTCCTCGGTCGTTATCTGCAGGGCTTGAAGAAAAGCCTCGGTTATGCGTTTCCGCTTTTTGCACTGACGGCTACGGCAGTCTGGAACCCGAAAGGGGACAATGATATGGTGTTCGAAACCATTCGTTCGCTGCAAATGGAACCCTGTGTACTTTATGCAGGTACGGTGAAACGCCGGAATATCGGCTTCGATATTCGCCAGATGGAGATAGAGGAAGGCGAGACGTATGATAAGGCCAAGCAACGTGTAGTGGCTGAACGGGTGGAGGATTTCCTCGACGGACACAAAACCATTCTTTATTACCCCTTTGCAGGCGGCATCGACATGCGCCTGAAGACGTGGGTGAAATCAACAGACTGGCATTTGGTGGCTTCCTACTACGGCAAAAAGGACAAGGAACAGAAGGCGGCGATTGTACAGGAGTTTAAAGAAGGTGAAAAGCGGATGATTGTGGCTACAAAGGCATTCGGTATGGGGGTGGATATCAGTGATATCGACCGGGTGTATCACGTGGCGCCGTCCAGTACGTTTGTCGACTATATACAGGAGATTGGACGCGCAGCCCGCGATATAGATATTCATGGCGTTTCGGCAACGGACTATCATGAACGGGATTTTTATTATATGAAGCGTCTGCACATGGCAGGCAATATCGCACAGGAACAGTTGTCGTTGATACTGAAGAAACTGATGGAAGTGTACCGGATGAAAGGCGGAAAGCAAGAAATGCTGGTGTCTTTGTCTGACTTTGAATTCGTGGTGAAACTGCCACGGATGAAGAATAAACTGGAGTATGAGGCGGAACTGGGACAATTGATTAAAACGGCTTTGTTGTGGCTGGAGGATGATTTGAGCCATCGCTACGGCAAGAAACTCTTGGAAGTAAGTCCGCAGAACCTACTGACGGAAGGATATATACAGGATAAGACCGGTGATGTTTTTATTCGTGAATTTAAGGATTATCTTACAAAAGTGCCCGGTACGGAAAATGTGTACACGGCACGTTTGGAAAAACTCTGGGAAGAGCGCTTTGCTGAGTTGGGATATAGAGAATTTAAACAGAAGCTGAATAGCGGTACGCTGTGGGAAGGTTCCCGTGCGGTATCTGTAGGCAAGCATGAGGTGTTGTTGAAAGAAAATGCGGAGACGATTCGCCAGCGGATGGATGCATTGTTCAATAGCTTGAAGACGCTGCTGGTTGATAAACTGCGGAAAGCGAAAGGCCGCTTTGACGAAGAAGAGTTGCGGGCGGTATTTGCTGAGCATGGCATGGATGTGCCGTCAGCAAAGCGCTTCATTGGCTCGTTGTTGGAGTCGCGTACGGAAGAGGGACGCAGCGTGAGTTATATCAGCAGTGTGAAGAAGAAGGATTCTAACGAACTCTCTTTCACGGTGACGAAAGGGTTTGATTTATTGTTATCCCGTTACCAGAAGCTGTTCAGTCAGCGCATTGTGGGGACGAAAGGAGCACGTTTACTATTCTACACTACGCCGTTCTCCGACCTGAATATGTTGCTCAACCTGCTTTCTATGCTCGATTGCCTTTCGTTCAGCGTTGAGGGTGGCGGTACGCCTTGTGTACTGGTTCGCTTTGATGAGCCTGAAAGCTTGGAACAGATTGCGTCTTCTGATGAATACCACAACCTGATTCTTGAGAATAATGAGAAGATATTCCAGGAACAAATAGAACTGTTCTCCTTCTTCTTTGGAACGGATGGAATGGACGATACGAAACGTTGGAATTTTATCGAAGATTATTTTACGGGAATGGGAGTAGAGGAGTTGAAGATAAAGTACGCTACTCCGTCATAAAACCAATTCTTTGAATAATCTTTCTAACGTCCTGTCCAGATCGTCGGAGAAACCGGCATGTGGGCGGGACGTTTGAATACAGGAACTCCGCACGGCTGTCAGCCACCGGAAACGTTCCGGAACATCAAGCTGGGCAATGGGGCCGCCGTCCCGCGCACCCGAGCATATCTTGTTGAACACATCCAAGTGTGCAAATACCAGTTCCCGGTCTACTTCGGACACATATAGCTTCAACTTTTCCTCGTTCACCCGGCAAACGGATTTAATGAAGTTTGCCTTTTTCGAGAAAAGGATTACGCCTACATTGAAGAACTCTTCACGTTCTACCTTGGGAACGAGGCGGATAACTGCGTATTCATATAAGTGCTTTCCTTGCATTCAATGCTTCTTTTACAAATATTTCGGAATGGGCCCGTCTTTCGGTCAGAAAGCGGAGGTAGATATCTCTGATTTCTTCGGGTGTCTCATGGGTATCGTTCCAATGCAACCAATCATCGGGAATGAGTGAGACAATTTCCTGTATCTTTTCTTCAGTCAGCAGGACGCGCAGGGCGGCATCGGCTTCTTCGAGCTGGGACGCTTCGGGCAGTAATACATGATTCTTTATATAGACGAAGGGGCTTACCGCATGCTTCTCCCAGTTCTCCCACGAGTGATGGAAGTAGAGTGAAGCCCCCTGGTCTATCAGCCAGAGCTCCTTGTGCCACATCAGCATATTGGTGTTGCGGAAAGTGCGGTCTATATTTGTGAGGTAGGCATCCAGCCAGACGATGCGGGAAGCCAGGTCGGGGGCTACTTTGGTTGCCACAGGGTCGAAGGTCAGGGCTCCCGACAAGAAATGCAGTCCGAGGTTCAGACCACGGCTGCCTTGCAATAAATCCTGTATTTCTTCATCTCCTTCGGTACGACCGAATGCTTCGTCAAGGTTCAGGAATACTAGTTCCGGTACTCTGAAGCCCAGCACACGTGCAACTTCTCCGCCAATCAACTCGGAAATCAGTGCCTTTGTGCCATGACCGGCACCGCGAAACTTCACGACGTACTTGAATTCGTCGTCAGCTTCTGCCAGCGCAGGCAGTGAGCCGCCTTCGCGCAAAGGGGTGATGTAACGGGTCAGGTTGACTGTTCGCAACTCTATCATGGTAGTCCTTTCTGAAAATGGTTATGCTGTTCGTTTTTTGAGGAACAGCATTTGCAAAGATAATGCAAATCGAATGCATAACTTTCATGCTTGCATGAAAAAGTTATGCTGAGATGCAGCTTATCTTCTTTAAAGATAATGAATATTCACGATTACTCAAGATGTGTTTCAAGAAACTGTTGCAGAATGCGGGCATGATTGCGGACAGGTTCTTTGGAAGCATATAGTAAGGTAACCGTTTTATAGGGTTTGATTTTTGCGAGGAAGTTCCGCACAGCTTCCGATGTTTCCAGTTCTTTACGATACATGGCTGAGAAGCCTTCCCAATTTCCCACGGGATTCTCGTGGAACCATTTTCTTAGTTCAGGCGAAGGAGTAATGTCTTTCTCCCAGACATCATATTTCAGATGTTCCTTTTTCATACCTCGGGGCCAGAGGCGGTCTACCAATACACGATATCCGTCCTCCGGTTCAGGGTCTTCGTACACTCGTTTGATTTTAATCTGTGTCATATTTTATTCTCTTATATTATGATACTTCTTTCATTCTCCAAAGAGTTATGGGGATGTTTTGTATATACTACAGTTATCGGTGGAGGAATGTTCGGGCGGTTATGATTAATTGGATTACTCTGGTTCTGTTGAATTATAAGTAGATACTCTCATTCATTCGTCTATTGGCTATCAGAAAGATACCGCTAAATTATTATTTGATTCATAACCCTAATAGAAAGGAAGGAAACAAGGATACGAGTTGACAAGGGGACAAGGGGCTGCGCAATGCTTCTATGCCGCATGGAACCTTGTTCCCTTGTCAACTTGTCCCCTCGTCAACTAATTCATAACCGTGCAAATTTGAATCAAACATCTCCCACAAACCAAGCACTTTCATTACAAAAACGGGGATGAACTCTATTAAAGAATCCATCCCCATTATATTATAGCTATTATTTTTCTTAGAAAAGATAAGCAGCGGAAACCTGCCAGGTTTTATTTTTTGCGCCGATAGCCTTGCCTGCACCCTTCCATGTAAAACTGTCGCCCATTGGGAACTGATAGTTAATACCTATCTGCAAATGCTTAATAAGCTTCACACCGGCTCCCAGATTAAGTCCTACCTGAGTCTTTTTCCGGTCAATTTCATCTTTCTTCTTAAAATCAAAGAAGAAATCTGGTCCGGCAGCAAAATAAATTCCCAGCATACTACCTAAGCCAATTGTATATTTCAGATTGATGGGAACCTCCGCTCCGGTTTGTTTTACGTCACCTTTACCTCTTTGTGAAAATAACAAAGCCCCATCAATACCCAGACCTACAATAGGAATTGTTATTTCAGCCATAGGACCAATAAAGAAACCAGCGGAGTTTTCTTTATTTTTATCAATGCCTCCATCCCAGTCTATCTTTGTTAAGTTCACACCACCTTTTACACCCCACTTAATGAGTTGTGCCTGAGCAGGCATAGCCATAAACATACAGCATACAGCTATAATGAAAACACTAAAAATCTGTTTCATAATTCTTTTTGTTTAAATTATCGGGACAAATATATGGATTAATTCTCAAAAAGAACAAAAAAGCTTCAATTTTGTTCAACGGCGTTGCCGGCGCACTGATGCCTTAGGAGCCGCTGCTTCACGCTTGGAGACCGATTGTGACTTACCTGAATAGGATTTTGACTTTACTGAGGAAGAAGATTTACCTTTTGTTGTAACAACATTGTCACGCCCTTTCTTCTTAGAATTAGACTTTGCAACCTTCACTCCGGAAGTTGCAGAAAGCGAGTCGGTTTCTTCTATCAGATCCCTGCCATACAGTGTATTTTCAAAGTCTGCCAGTTCTTTTTCTATTCGTTTCTGCTCTTTCAACATGGCACTATCCGTAGAACAATATTGCGATAAAGTCCGGTTTTGCAAATTAGTAGTTTTGTAGATATCTCCTTTGTACAAACGTGCCGTAAAGAAATCTTCCCAGGTACTGTTGGCTGCATTATTATAGTTGCTTACAGATATTTTTGACTGCGTCAGATAAGGAACCAAGTCTTGATAATTCACCCAGAACATAGGGAACGTCATCTTCTCCGAACTAAAATCTTCCGAACGATGCAGCACCGGACAAACGGCTGTTATTACCGAGCCATAGGTAGAAGTACGCTGGTCAAAGTACCATACTTCCTTTATAAAGTAGCTCAACACATCCGCCGAAGGTATATCGCTGTTGTTGACAGACAAAACACTGTCTCGGCGATTTGCCACTTTCTTCATTTCATAATAGATTTGGAAACGGTCCAGCACTTCGCGAAAAGTTACTTCAGCATCTTTCTGAAAACGCTCCGTCCCGTCCAACTGATATTCGTAAGCCGGTATTTTTTTCTGTGCCAGCAGGCGGAACATGGTAGTGAAAAGGTTCATCTTACTTCCTTGCGGCTCCACCGGATAGTACAGCGCGCCATTGGTATCCTTAGTCAAATCCAGCGTACGGTAGATTTCACGCATCCACACCACATCATCCGGCAAGCCCACCGAACCGGGATATTGCCTTTGTGCCCACCCCACAGAGACATTCAATGCACACAGGGTAACAGCTATTATGAGTTTCACGGATAGTTTCATAGTCGTATATCTTATTTATTATCAATTTCTAATTCACAATCACTTCCAATGTGGTAGGCAACAAACGTTCCACCCCATCCGGTCCAACTGCACGTACCCGGGATATATAAAAACGTTTGCCACGGGACAGACGACGGAACATATCTTTCTGGCGTGTAGAAAAAGCAGCTCCCGAAGACACTTCCGGCACAGCATTTCCCATATTATCGAAGAAAACCGTTTCAAAACCTAATACACGG